>ERZ761607.308-NODE-308-length-95466-cov-6.531710_pt1 | contig 95466 bp, 81 predicted proteins | sample MGYA00511164_ERZ761607 | MGnify/ENA primary metagenome ERZ761607 (study PRJEB28899, sample SAMN02445080) | bioreactor sludge metagenome | biome: EBPR sludge | place: Australia: Brisbane, Thorneside Wastewater Treatment Plant | collected 2011-06-22 ...
AGGCCAAGTCGAAGCGAGCGAAAGCGGCCAAGCCGGTCGTGAAGAAGCCAGCGCCGAAGAAAGTGGTCGCCAAGAAGCCGGCGGTGAAGAAACCTGCTGCCAAGCCGGTGGCGAAGAAGCCCGTTCCGAAGGCTCCGGTGAAGCCGGTTGCCAAAAAGGCTTCTGCTGTCGCTACGAAGAAGCCGGTCGCAAAGCCGGTACCGAAACCTGTGGTGAAGGCCGTCTCCAAACCGACCCCTGCACCAAAACCGGCTCCGGCACCCAAAACCTCGCCCATCGCTGCGAAGCCTGCGGCAAAACCGGCCCCAGTGGCCAAACCCAAACCCGTGAAGAAGGACGTGAAGAAGGAAGCGAAGGAGTATGCTGCCAAGGCGGCAGACAAGCCGTTGGTGACCCAGGTTTCCGCGCCTGTGCGGCCGATGGCCGCTCCTGTGGTGAAGAAACAGGTGTCCACCCTGGAGAGCGCCGACAAGGTGCGTTACAGCGATGAGGAGCTTGCGGAATTCAAGGAGCTGATCCTCAAGAAGCTCGAGGAAGCCCGCAAGGACTACGACCTGCTGAAGCAGACCCTGGCCAATACGGACAACAACGGGACGGACGACACCAGCCCCTCCTTCAAGATGATCGAAGACGGCAGCGAGACGCTTAGCCGCGAGGAGACCGCCCAGCTGGCCGCCCGCCAGGAGAAGTTCATCAAGCACCTGGAGGACGCACTGCTGCGCATCCGCAATAAGACCTACGGTATCTGCCGCGTCACCGGCCGTCTGATCAGCAAGGAGCGCCTGCGCCTTGTTCCGCATGCTACGCTGAGCATCGAGGCCAAGCAGCAGATGGGCAGCTAGGCCTTGCTCGGCGCAATGCGGGCACGCCCAGCGGCACCGCAACGCCAAGCCGCCTTCGAGAACCGATGAAGCGCGCCCTCCTCATCATCCTGTTCGTGCTGCTGGCCGATCAGGCACTGAAGGTCTGGGTCAAGCTGTCGTTCTACTATGACGAGTCCGTTCCGGTCTTCGGTGACTGGGGCTTCCTCCACTTCATCGAGAACAGGGGCATGGCGTTCGGGATGGAATTCGGCGGGGAAGCGGGGAAATTGACCCTGTCCCTGCTGCGGATCGTGGCGGTCATCGGCATCGGCTACGCCTTGCGCCGGATGATCCATCAACGGGTGCACGGCCTTCAGGTGATGAGCGTTGCGTTGGTGCTTGCCGGAGCGCTTGGGAACATCATCGACAGCACCGTCTACGGCCTGATCTTCAGCGCCAGCACACCGTTCCAGAAAGCGGTGTTCATGCCGGCGGAGGGCGGTTACGCCGCGCTCTTCCATGGCGCCGTGGTGGACATGTTCCATTTCCCCATTTGGCGAGGACGCCTTCCGGAATGGGTGCCGGGATGGGGAGGCGAGTACATCGAGTTCTTCCAGCCGGTGTTCAACATCGCCGATGCGGCGATCACCGTGGGCATCGCGCTCTTCGTAGTGGCGCAGCGCTTCGCTCCGGTGGAGCACACCGCTCAGGCTGCGGTCGAGCCGCCGGGCCCGTCAGGGGCCGATGTCACCGGCCCCGGACCGAAGGGCCAGGCGTAGGCGCGGCGAAGGCCACGCACAGGGTAGGCCCGGGGCGCATACATTGGCCAGCATGACCGCACGGTTCGCGTGGCGCGAATGGGCCTTCGCCCTGCTGCTTTATGCCCCGATAGCATTGGTCTATGGCGCGCATTTCGCAGCCGGATGGTGGGAGTCGGACCGCATCGGCACCGGCTTCATCCAGTACGACCAGCCGTCGTACATGGCCAGCGCGCGGGAGTATATTGACGGCTCGAGCAGCGGCCTGCTCTACGCACTGCCCCGTGAGCGGGTGCCGTATGCCGAGCCCACCCTGGTGCAGGTGCACCTGTGGGCCCTCTCCATCGTTTGGCGCATCACGGGGATCGACCCCGGCCTGCTCTTCGTGCTGTTCGGGGCGGTCTTCGGTGTCCTGGCCATCCGGGTATTCATGGCGCTCTTCGATACGGTCGTCAGCGTGCAGGGCGGCGTGCGCCGCTGGGGGCAGCTGCTCTTCGTGTGGGGTGGGGGATTGCTCTGCCTGGCAGGTGCGGCGTACGGCTGGATGAAGGGCGCGCGCGGCCTCGGCCTCGCGGAGTACCTCTTCGAGATCGACCCCGCCTTCGGCTGGTGGTTCCTCAATCTGGGCCGCAATCTCATCTACCCCAACGAGGCCTACTACCATTTCATGCTCTTCGCGGCACTGCTGCTCATGGTACGCGGTCGCTTCTGGATGGCCGGCGCGGTTGCGGCCTTGCTCGCCTGGTCGCACCCCTTCGCCGGAGTCGGCTTGCTGGCGATATCCATCACCTGGTCCACGCTGGAGCGCTTCTATGTGCGCAACCGCTCCGTCCCGGTTGGATTCATCGCTTGGCTTGCCGTCACCGCCGCCTCCTGCGCCTGGTATTTCTTCGTCTGGGTGCCCGCCCATGCCAATCCGGAGCTGGTGGGTTCCATCCAGCTGGCATGGACGCTTTCCGCGCAAGCCTTCATTCCAGCCTATGCGCTTGTCGCGCTCATGACGATGGCGAACCTGCGTACCCCCTCACGCACGCTTGCCTTCCTCGGCCAACCCGCTCATCGCCTCCTGGCCGTGATGGCGGTGGTCAACTTCATGCTCGAGAACCACGAGTTCGCCGTGGAGCCCCACCAACCGGTGCACTTCGCCCGCGGCTATGTCTGGTCGGCGCTGTTCCTCATGGGTGCGCCATGGCTGCTCACCGAGGCGCTGCCTTGGTGCCGGTCACGCGGAAGGATGGCGGCGGCTGCGCTCATCGGTGTGGCCACCGTGGCGCTGCTATTGGACAATGCGCTCTTCTTCGGCACGCAGATCGGCCGCCAGCTGAGGGCAACGGCGCAATCCGTTTGGCTCACGCCCGATGGCCGTGAAGCGCTGGGTGCTTTGCGCCAGCTGCACCGCAGCGAGGAGCTGCTCGTGAGCCAGGACCTGGACCTGGCCCACCTTGCGCAGGTATACACGCCCTATCGCACCTACGCGGCGCACTTCTTCGAGACCCGGGAACGGAGCATCTACGAGCCGCGGCAGCTTGCCTACTTCCACAAGGGTGAGCTGTCGGACTCCCTGCTCACCGGGCCGCTGATGGTGGTGGCGATGACGGACAGCGGGGCCTTCACCCCGCCGGGCCGGGCTCGTTTGGTGTACGCGAACACGAGCTACCGGCTGTTCCGCGTGGAGGCGGTGCGGTAGCGCCGACGCGGTTCACCGGATATCGACGCGCAAGCCGAACAGCTGCTGGGTGCCTTGGCTCCATCGCGCTGGCAGCCCAGGGTAGGCGCCGGCATGCAGCATCGGCCGCACCTCCGAGAAAAGGTGGAGGCCGCTCCAGAACGGGCTCGTCCGTCCGAGCCTGAAGTCGATGCCGACGACGCCATAGGCGGTGAGCGAAAGTGCGGGATCAAGGCGGAATGACTCCTCCGCGATCGTGGTGCGCTCCGTTTCATCGCTGCCATCGTGGCGCTCCAGTCGGGTTGTGACGCCATGCCAAACCGTGGCCCGCGCATCGTGGGCGAAGCCGAGCTGGAGCCCGCCGCCAACGAACCAGCTGAAGCGCGATCGCGCGTTGCGGCTCAGGATGAAGGAGGCGTCGACGGCCATGCGCGAGCGTGTCACGGTGGCGATGTAGGACTCTGCCCAAGTGGAGTCGAGCTCATAGCGGTCGCCGGTGGAGAGGGAAACCAGGGTGTCGTACACCGCTGTGGTGGAGCGGCCCCAGCTGGAGCTGAACTGCTGCCCGCCGCCGAAAGCGACCGCGATCCGCAGGAGCTTCGTGAAGCGGGCTTCGGACGATGCCGCACGGTCCAGGTCGAGCCCGATGCCGAGGTAGACGCCACCGCTGCTCCGGGACATGCCCGGTGCATCATCGAAGCGGTCATCCTCGGGGCCGTACCAGGGATAGTCGAAGGCACGCACCGGCAGCTCCTCCCGGAGCAGCGAGGAGGCCGGCAGCATGCTGCGCCAATCGGCCGCGGGAAGGCTGCTTTCGCGCAAGGTGAAGCCGAGGCCGGCCGCGTAGGCCTCCGCGATCAGCGGCCGTGCAGCGGCGCCTTCATCCTGCGCATGGAGCGCTGGCAGGGCCAGAAGTCCGGCCAAAGCGAGCAGAAAATGCTTTTCCATGGATTCAAGGGTTTCGGTCGTGCCTGCGGTATCAGGCCCCGACAACCATCGGCGCCCCGGCCCCCACCACCAGCTCGGCGATCTGCACGGCATTGGTAGCGGCGCCTTTCCGCAGATTATCGGCGACGATCCAGAGGTTCAGCGTGCAGGGCTGGCTCTCATCGCGGCGTATGCGCCCCACCAGCACCTCGTCGCGGCCATCGGCCAGCAGGGGCATGGGGTACTCGTCCCTTGCCGGATCGTCCAGCAGAAGCACACCGGGAGCCTCCCGGAGGAGCCGCCTCGCATCGTCCAGCTCGAATTCGCGTGCGAACTCCACGTTCACCGATTCGCTGTGGCCTCCGGTCACAGGAACGCGCACGGCCGTGCAGGTTACCCGGATGGCGGGGTCGAGGATCTTGTGCGTCTCGTTCACCACTTTCATCTCCTCCTTCGTGTAGCCGTTGGCCAGGAACGCATCGCACCGGGGTATCACGTTGCGGTCGATCCGGAAGGGATAGGCCATCTCGCCCTGGACGCCGGCGCGTTCATTCTCCAGCTGCCGTACGGCCACTATCCCGGTGCCGGTCACGCTCTGGTAGGTGGAGACCACCACGCGCCTCGCAGTATAGGCCCGGTGCAGAGGAGCGAGTGCCATCACCAGCTGGATGGTGCTGCAGTTGGGGTTCGCGATGATGCGGTCCTCTGGCCGCAGCAGGTGGCCGTTGATCTCGGGCACGATCAGCTTCTTGTCCGGCATCATCCGCCAGGCGCTGCTGTTGTCGATCACGGTGCAGCCGGCCTTGGCGAAGCGCGGGGCCCATTCGAGCGAAGTGGCCCCACCGGCGGAGAACAGCGCCACATCGGGTCGCGCCGCGATGGCGGCTTCCATACCCACCACGGGCACCTCCTTGCCCCTGAACCGGACCGCTTTGCCCACGCTGCGCTCACTGGCCACGGCCAGCAGTTCATCCAAGGGGAAGCGGCGCTCCTCGAGCACCTTGAGCATGATGCCACCCACGAGGCCGGTGGCGCCTACGACCGCGACTTTCATGTTGGTCCCAGAACGTTTCAGAGCGGTCGAAAGTACGTGCGGCGTGCCGTCGCCGCACATACCGGCGCGGCAGGCGGAAGCACTACCTTTTCCGCCGCTGCCATGCCTGTGATCCCTTTCCGCTTCCGCCTGCTGGTGGCCTTGCTTCCAGCGCTGGTGCCTGCGGCGCTCCCCGCCCAGGTGAACGACGATTTCGAGGACGGCGATTTCACCGCCGCCCCGGCCTGGGCCGGCGATGCCGCGCTCTTCACGGTAGCCGACGTGAGCGGCGACCGCATGCTGCGCAGCAACAGCACGGGGGCCGCCACGTATGCCCTCAGCACGCCCAGCACGTTGGCCGCAGATGCCCGGTGGGAGTGGTTCATGGACCTGCGGTTCGCCACCAGCGGCGCCAACTATGCGGACGTGTACCTCATCAGCGATGAGGCCGTGCTCACCGCCGCGCAGAACGGATGGTTCGTGCGGATCGGCGGCACCGCCGACCGTGTGGAGCTCTTCAAGCGCGTGGGTGGCGCGAATGCATCGGTGCTCGCGAGCCCTGATGGCATCGTGAACAGCAGCAGCAGCAACCCGTTGCGCATCCGCGTGGAGCGAACGGCCGCCAACGACTGGATCCTCGCCTACGACGACGGCAACACAGGCAGCTTCGCCTCCGTGGGGCCGGTGAACGATGGGGCGGTGGCCTCGAGCATCGCCTTCGGCGTGCTGGTAGTGCAGAGCTCCGCAGCCGGTCCGGTGAACAACCACTTCTTCGACGACTTCGCCGTGGGCGGCATCCCGGTGGACCTCGCCGCGCCGGAGGTGGTGACCGTGCAAGCCGTTTCAGCCTCGGCGGTGGACGTGCTCTTCAATGAGCCGCTTGACCCGGTCACCGCGGGTGATGCAGCCCACTATGCAATCGCGCCGCCCATCGCGATTGCCGCTGCGCAGCTGGACGGGGCCAATGCGGCGCTGGTGCATCTGACGCTCACGGATCCGTTGGCGGCCAACGTGCAGCACGCGCTCACCGTGACCGGCGTGGAGGACCTTGCGGGCAATCCCATCGCAGCCACCGGGCCGTTCCCCTTCACCTGGGTGGTGCCCGACGCACCGCTGTACCGCGATGTGGTCATCAACGAGATCATGGCCGATCCCACGCCCGCGGTGGGGCTGCCCGAGGCGGAATTCGTGGAGCTGTTCAATGCCACGGCAGACAAGACCTTCGACCTTGCCGGCTGGAAGCTCAGCGACGGAAGCAGCTCCGCCACGCTGCCGTCCTACGCGCTGGGTCCGGGTGGCCACGTGCTCATCACCAGCAACGCGAACAGCGCCCTCTTCGCCACCGTGGCCAACCGCATCGGGGTGGCCAGCCTGCCTTCCTTGAACAACGATGCAGACAACCTCGCCCTCGCCGCACCGGGGGATGTCCTTATCGATGCGGTGGCGTATTCCCTGGGCTGGTACCAGGATGCCGTGAAGCAGGAGGGCGGCTGGACCTTGGAGCAGGTCAATCCCTTCACGCCTTGCAGCGGCGCAAGCAACTGGACTGGGAGCAATGCCCCGGTGGGCGGAACGCCGGGTGAGGCGAATTCCGTCCTCGACCCCACGCCGGATGCCATGCCCCCATCGATCGTGGCCGTGCTCGTGGTTGACAGTGTGACCGTGGAGCTCATCTTCAGCGAAGCCATGGATGCTGCCAGCCTCGTGGCGGCATCCTATGCCATCAGTCCCGGCATTGCGGTGACCACAGCGGCCATCGTGCCGGGCACGGTTGACCGGGTGCGCCTCACCCTGTCCGCTCCCATCGTCGTTGGCGTGCTCTACACGGTCACGGTCTCAGGCGCCACGGATTGCCCCGGGAATGCCATCGGCGCGGGCAATGCAGCCGCCTTTTCGCGGCCTGAACCGGTGGTGGCCGGCGACATTGTGATCAACGAGGTGCTCTACGACCCCTTCGCCACCGGCAGCGATTTCGTGGAGATCTACAACCGCTCGGCCAAGACCCTGAGCCTTCAAGGGATGCAGCTTGCCAACGAGACCAACGGGGCCATCGCGAACCTGCGCACGATCACCCCCGATGCGCTGCTGCTGATGCCCAACGAGTACATCCTGCTCGCCACCAGCACGGCGGATATCGCCGCCCGGTATCCGCAGGGCCGCACGGACCGCTTCCTCCAGATGAGCCTGCCGAGCTACAACAACGGCAGCGGGACGGTGGTGCTGCTCGATGCGGCCAATGCGGTGATCGACCTTTTCCGGTACGATGACGACCTGCACTTCGGCCTGGTGAACAAGCCGGAGGGCTACAGCCTGGAGCGGGTCGACCCCGACCGCGGAACGGACGATCCCACCAACTGGCACACCGCATCAGATGTGTCCGGGGGCGCCACTCCGGGCTTCCGCAACTCCCAGTACAGCGAGGCGCCCGAGGCCAGCGGCGAGCTGACGATCGAGCCGGGCATCTTCAGCCCCGATCAGGACGGCTTCCAGGACCTCCTCACCATCGCCTATCGCTTCGATCGGCCGGGTTTCGTGGGAACCATCATCGTCTATGACATCGCTGGCCGCGAAACGCGACGGCTGATGGACAGCCAGCTGCTCGGCACGGAAGGGGCACTCAGCTGGGACGGGCTCATGGAGGGCGGCAGCAAGGCCAGGATGGGCCCTTACGTGGTGGTGCTGGAGGCCTTCGACCTTGATGGCAACGTGGAGACCTACCGGAAGACCGTGACCCTGGCCCATCCGTTGGACTGAGCCTCAGAGTATTCCGCCCCCTCCCACGGCAAGCCGGCCGTTGTTGGCATTCTCTGCATGCCGTACTCCGCTGCGGCTGATGCATTGCTCAACTTCGCACCCAAGATGACGGAGCAAGTCACCAAGAGCCAGGAACTCATCGCCCGCCGCAAGGCCGCCGTGCCCAACGGCGTGGGCATGTTCAACTTCGCCACCGCTGCCAAGGCCAGCGGCGCCACCATCACCGACCTCGATGGCCGCGAGCTCATCGACTTCGCCGGAGGGATCGGCGTGGTGAATGCCGGGCACTGCCCCCCGCCCGTGGTGAAGGCCATCCAGGAGCAGGCCGAGAGGTTCCTGCACGTGAGCTTCAATGTGGCCAGCTACGAGCCCTACATCGCCCTGTGCGAGAAGCTCAACGCCCTCTTGCCGCACGGTGGCCCCACCAAGACCATGCTCGTGAACACCGGTGCCGAGGCGGTGGAGAACGCCATCAAGATCGCACGCCAGGCGACCAGGCGTCAGGGTGTGCTCTGCTTCACCGACGCCTTCCATGGCCGCACCATGATGGCCATGACGCTCACCAGCAAGGTGGGCTACAAGCCTGATTGCGGACCCTTCGCCCCGGAAGTGTACCGCACGCAGTACCCGAACCTCTTCCGGTACGGCGCTGGGCGCAGCGAAGCGGAATTCGTGCAGGCCGAGCTGCACCGCTTGGAGGAGCTGTCGCACAATACCGTGGATCCGAAGCAACTGGCCTGCGTGATCATCGAGCTGGTGCAGGGCGAGGGCGGCTTCAACGTGGCGCCGAAGGCCTATGTGGAGGGCTTGCGCAAGTGGTGCGACAAGCACGGCATCCTGCTGATCTTCGACGAGGTGCAGGCGGGCTTCGGCCGCACGGGCGCCTGGTCGGCCTTTGAGCACTTCGGGGTGATTCCCGACCTCAGCACCTGGGCAAAGAGCCTGGGCAGCGGCATGCCCATCGGCTGCGTGATGGGCAGGGCCGAGATCATGGACAAGGCCGGCCCCAGCAGCATCGGCGGCACCTACATCGGCAACCCGGTGAGTTGCGCCGCGGCCCTGGCCACGCTGAAGTACATGGAGGAGATCGACATCAACGCCAAGGGGCGCCATGTGGGCGAAGTGATCCGCCAGCGCTTCGAGAGGATGAAGGCCAAGCACGACTGCATCGGCGATGTGCGCGGCCTGGGCGCCATGATGGCCATGGAGTTCAACGTGAAGCGCGACCCCATGCGCCCCGATGCCGACACCTGCACGAAGCTGATGAACGCCTGTGCCAAGCGTGACCTGGTGGTGATCACCGCCGGAACCGACAAGAACGTCATCCGCGTGCTGAGCCCCCTGGTGATCAGCGATGAGCTTCTGAACAAGGGGCTGGACATCATGGAGGAGGAACTGGAGAGGATCTGTGGCTAGTTCAACATAGAGGCACGGAGGACACGGAGAAACCCACCTGATGAACGCTACGATGAGGTTGATGAGCCAGAGCGATGCGCGACCGCGCATTTCCTCTGTGCGCTCGGTGCCTCTGTGGTGAAGCATTCCCCATGAAGCCTTTCTCGATCGCCGGCATCCAGATGCGCACCAGCGCCGCCTACCCCAATGTGGAGGCGATGAAGACCAAGCTGGAGCTGCTCATGGCCATCTATCCATGGGTGGACATGGTGCTGTTCAGCGAACTGTGCGCGTACGGCCCGCACATCCAGCACGCCCAGCCGGTGCCCGGCGAATTCGAGCAGGAGATGTGCGCGCTGGCTGCCAAGCACGGCATCTGGCTCCTTCCGGGCAGCGTCTTCGAGAAGAAGGAAGGCAAGGTGTACAACACCGCCAGCGTGATCGACCCCGAGGGCAGCGTTGTGACGCGGTACCGGAAGATGTTCCCCTTCTACCCCTACGAGGTGGGCGTAACCGGGGGCAGCGAGTTCTGCGTCTTCGATATCCCCGACGTGGGCCGCTTCGGCGTGAGCATCTGCTACGACATGTGGTTCCCCGAGACCACGCGCACCCTGGCCTGCATGGGCGCCGAAGTGATCCTCCACCCCACGCTCACCGGCACCATCGACCGCGAGATCGAATTGAGCATCGCGCGCGCCAGCGCAGCCACCAACCAGTGCTACTTCTTCGACATCAATGGCCTCGACGCCGGCGGGAGCGGCCGCAGCATCGTGTGCGGGCCCGAGGGGCGCATCATCTATCAGGCCGATACCAATGAGGAGTTCATCCCCATCGAGATCAATCTGGAGAAGGTGCGCCGCAGCCGTGAGCTGGGCGTCCTCCGGCTGGGCCAGCCGCTGAAGAGCTTCCGCGACAGGCCGGTCGATTTCGGCATCTATGCACCAGGGGCCAAGCACCCCGCACTGGAGGGCCTGGGGCCGTTGATCAAGCCGGCACGTGTGCAGGAGCTCACAGAGCTGGAGGTGAAGGATGAGACGCGCATGCCGCACGAGCCGCCCAAGCATGTAGTCACATCGTTGCGACCACCCAGCGAACCAACCGAATAGCCATGGGAAGCCTAGCCGGACGCCATCATATGAAGCTGAAGGATTTCATCAGCTGGTTCGAGATACCCGTGTACGACATCCACCGCGCCGCGCGCTTCTATGGCACCATCTACAGCATGGAGATGGAGGTGGCCGTGAACGGGGAGTTCGCCATGGCCTACTTCCCGGTCGACAAGGGCATCGGCGGTGCGCTCATCTACGGGCCGGGCTGCGTGCCCAGCGACACCGGCACACTGGTCTACCTGAACGCGGGGAATGACCTCGATGGCATCCTGGGGCGCGTGGACCTCGCCGGGGGGCGGGTGATCATGCCGAAATCGCTGGTCAGCGAGGCCGCGGGCTGGTTCGCGCTGTTCATCGACAGCGAGGGCAACCGCGTGGCGCTCCACCAAGGCGCTCCCGGCCCGTCGAAAGCCAAGGCGACGACCAAGCCGGCCTCGCGGAAGGCCGCGCCACGGAAGGCCGGTGCCAAGCGGCGCTGAGCCATCCCGGAGGCTGCCAGGATCAGGAGTGGCGGATCGAGGGCCTGGCTATCTTTCCCACTCGGGCTTACCCCTTCCGATCCCCATGTCCGAAACCGCCCTCCAGCTCCGCCAGCACTACAACGCCGCGCGCCTCCGGTCGCATACCTGGGACCAGCTGAAGCTCGCCGTCATGGACCTCGATGAAGGCCGCGGCGGAGCTCAGGAAGTGGAGGCGACCCTGAGGGACCTGCACACCATCGAGCTCTACTGGGCCTTTCCGGGCCGCGATACCGTGCGCCAGTTGCAGGGAATGCTTCGGAGCAGGGAGTACCATGGCCTTCACCTGGCCGTGAACCACATCGTGCGCATGCTCAGCAGCGGCGCTTTCCGCAGCGATTCGGCGGCCATGCTGGACCCGCTCTCGGGCCGGAGCGAGCTGCTTGATGCGGAGGGGGAGAAGCCGCGCTCCAATTACTTCGAGGTGCTGTTCGTCGACGACCTCGACGACACGGAGGAAGCGGTGCTGCGGGAGCGCTTGAAGCAGGTGCGCGACAGAGGTGATGCCTTCGTGTACGATGCGGTGATGGTGCGCACGGTTCAGGACGCGCTCATCGCCCTGCTGTTCAACCATAACATCCAGGCGGTGGTGGTCCGCTTCGGTGTGCCCTTCGCCAGTGCCAATCACAAGGGCATCCTGCGCGAGTTCACCCGGGCCATCGACCGGCTCGATCCCGGCGCGATCGGTCGGGCTCGCATGGGCCCTTTCCTGGGCCGCATCTGCCGCTGGTTCCGTCCGGAGGTCGACCGCTATTTCGTCACCGACACCCCTGTGGACGGCCTGGAGGACGACACCCTCTCCGCTTTCCGGCGCATCTTCTACCGAACCGAGGACCTCACTGAGCTGCACCTCACGCTGCTGCGCGGCATCCAGGAGAAGTTCGATGCGCCCTTCTTCACCGCACTGAAGGACTACAGCCGCCGCCCCATGGGTGTCTTCCACGCCATGCCCATCAGCCGGGGCAACAGCGTGTTCAAGAGCCGCTGGATACAGGATTTCGGCGAATTCTACGGCCGCAACCTCTTCCTCGCTGAGACCAGCGCCACCACCGGTGGACTCGATTCGCTGCTGCAGCCCACCGGTCCGCTGAAGAGGGCCCAGGAGCTTGCCGCCCGCGCTTTCGGGGCTCAGCGCACCTACTTCGCAACCAATGGCACCAGCACCACCAACAAGATCGTGGTGCAGGCGCTGGTGGAGCCCGGCGACATCGTGCTCATCGACCGCGACTGCCACAAGAGCCACCACTACGGCATGGTGCTCAGCGGGGCCTACCCCGTCTACCTGCACAGCTATCCGCTCCAGCGGTACAGCATGTACGGCGCCGTCCCCTTGGACCATATCCGTGAACAGCTCTTCAAGCTCAAGAGCGGCGGGCGCCTCGACAAGGCGAAGATGCTCCTGCTCACGAACTGCACCTTCGACGGCGTGGTGTACAACGTGGAGCGCGTGATGCAGGAGGTGCTCGCGATCAAGCCGGACATCGTGTTCCTGTGGGATGAGGCCTGGTGGGCCTTCGCGCGCTTCAGCTACGTGCTGCGCCAGCGCACTGCCATGCAGGTGGCCGCCAAGCTCGCCCGCAAGTACCGCACCCCCGAGTACCGCGCCGAGTATGATCGGCACATCCAGGGGCTGCAGGCGGGGGAGGAGCCGCGACTACCCGATCCGGACAAGGTGCGCATCCGCGTGTACGCCACGCAGAGCACGCACAAGACGCTCACCTCGCTTCGCCAGGGCAGCATGATCCACATCTGGGACGAGGACTTCGTGAAGAAGAGCGAGGCCTCCTTCCACGAAGCGTACATGACGCATACCAGCACCAGTGCCAACTACCAGATCCTCGCCAGCATGGATGTGGGCCGGCGGCAGGTGGAGTTCGAGGGTTACGAACTGGTGGAAAAGGCCATTGAGCTGGGCCTCCTGCTGCGGCGCACTATTCGGGAGCACCCCCGGCTGCGGCGCTGGTTCGACATCATCACCATCGGGGAGCTCATCCCCGCCAGGTTCCGGCAGAGCGGGCTGGACAGCTACTACCGGCGGGATCAGGGGTGGAACGAGATCGAGAAGGCCTGGGCCGAGGATGAATTCGCGGTGGACCCCACCAAGATCAACCTCTTCACGGGCAAGACCGGCATCGACGGTGACACCTTCAAGAACAAGTTCCTGATGGACAAGCACCAGATCCAGGTGAACAAGACCTCGCGCAACTCGGTGCTCTTCATGACCAACATCGGCACCACGCGCGGCTCGCTCGCCTACCTCACCAAGGTGCTGCTGCAGATCGCCGACGAGCTGGAGGCGCGCAACGCCGGCTTCGAGCACGACGACAAGCGCGCCCACCTGGCCCGGATCCGGGCGCTCACCGAGGAGGCGCCTCCGCTGCCCGATTTCAGCAGCTTCCACCGCAGCTTCCAGGGCCAGCCCGGCGTGCCGGGCGGCGACCTGCGCGCTGCCTATTTCCTTTCCTACAAGGAAGAGCGGTGCGAGCATGTGAAGCTCGAGGGATGCCTGGAAGCAATGAAGGACGGCCGGGAACTGGTCTCGGCGAGCTTCGTGATCCCCTACCCGCCCGGCTTCCCGGTACTGGTGCCGGGCCAGGTGATCAACAAGGAGATCATCGACTTCCTCATCGCCATCGATGTGAAGGAGATCCACGGCTACCGCCCGGAGTTGGGCCTGCGCGTGTTCACCGATGCGGCGCTGGGAAGGCAACGGACCACGACAGCCATGGGAGGGATGAAGCAAGTGACAAGTTCCAGGTCTCAAGTGTCAAGCTTCAAGACAACTGGACGCAAGAAGAAGTAAGCCATGAGCAAGAATACCAAGGCGGGAACCAAGAAGACCGCGGCCCGCACCAAGACCACGAAAAAGTCCACCGCCACGCGCACGGCACGCAAGGCTGCGAAGACCGGAACGAGCCGACCGGCGAAGAAGACCGCTCCGAAGAAGAAGGCGTCGGTCACCCTTCGACAAGCTCAGGGTTCCAAAAGGCCGAAGCCAGCGAACCTCTTGAAGGGCATCAGCGACATCCGCCGCTTCTTCCACCGCAACGAAGTGCCGCTCTACTTCATCAGCGCCACCAACTTCAACCTGCTGGGTGCGGACGAGTGGATCAAGGGCTTCAAGTTCATCACCTACATCGACTGCTTCGACGGGCTGCACCCCAACCTGATGAGCCCGCGCACCGAGGAGCCGCACGAGGAGTTCCAGAGCATCGAGGACATCAACAACTACCTGCTCACCCACAGCGAGGTGCGCGATTACATCGAGAGCCGCAGGATGAGCAGCAAGACGGCCGGGAAGGCGCTATTCCTGATGTTCGATGAGCGGACTGAGGCGCTGGCGAAGAAAGCCGGGCTGCAGGTGATCTTCCCGCCGGCCAAGCTGCGCAGCTGGCTGGACAACAAGGTGAACACCAACCGCGTCGCCGAGAAGGCGGGCGTGCCCTGCGTGCCCTACGCGCTGAGCCCGGTGAAGAACTACGCGCACCTGTTGCAGGTGGCGGCGAAGGGGAGGCTCGGCAATGACCTGGTGGTGCAGACCCCCTACGGCGACAGTGGCCACACCACCTTCTTCATCAAGAACGAGGCGGAATACGGCAAGTACGCCAAGGAGATCGAGGCCGAGAAGGAGTGCAAGATCATGAAGCGCATCAACTGCCGGGGCGCGGCCATGGAAGCGTGCGTGACCCGGCACGGGACCATCGTGGCGCCGCTGATGACGGAGCTTGTGGGCTTCAAGGAGCTCACGCCGTACAAGGGCGGCTGGTGCGGCAACGAGATCTTCGCCGACACCTTCACGCCGGAGATCCGCGCCAAGGCCCGGCGTTACGCGAAGAAGTTCGGCGACCAGCTGCTGAAGGAGGGCTACAAGGGCTACTTCGAGCTCGACTTCCTCATCGACACCGACAACGACGAGATCTACCTCGGCGAGCTGAACCCGCGCGTGACCGGCGCGAGCTCGATCACCAACCACGCCGCCTTCGCCCTGGCCGACGCGCCGCTCCACCTTTTCCACACGCTGGAATGGATGGACGTGCCCTACGAACTGAGCGTGAACGCGCTGAACCGCCGCTGGTCCGACCCCGCCAACATCGACAGCTGGGGCCAGATGGTGATCAAGTATACCGCCGACGATGTGCAGCGCGTGACCGATGCGCCCCGCAGCGGCATCTGGCGTATGCGCGACGATGGCAGTATCTACTTCTGGCGCATGGACACGCACCGCCGTTACGTGGAGAAGGACAACGAAGCCTTCTTCCTCCGCATCACGCGTCCCGGCGATTGGTTCTACGAAGGCGCCGACATGGGCATCCTGGTGATGCGCGGCCGCATGATGACCGACGATTTCCAGCTCACCGAGCGCGCCAAGAAGTGGCTGGCGGCGATGCGCGGGCAGTTCAAGAGCATGGCGCCGGGAGCTACGGCCATCAATGGTCACGAGCACCTTCTGGAGATCGGGGGGTTCAAGATGATGTAATGAGAGTGCTTGGTGAATAGTGAATGGTCATTGGTGCCGGCGCTGAGTCCGCCAGTCGCCATTCACCAGTGACCATTCGCCCGAACGAAGTGAGTGATGTACGTCCACCTGAAACTCGTCCGTGAACCCTGGCCCAGCGACCGCTGGCAGAAGTTCTTCGACCACGCCTGGCCCCTGTTCAGGATCTGGTACGAGAGCGAAGGCTTGGAGAAGCGTCCTGACCAGTCGACCTGCCGGAGCATGCTGGAGTTGCGCATGCCGGAGCTGATCCCGGTGTACAACAGCCTCTGCCGCCTGGCGAACAACGACGATGTTGCCGCGCGCTTCCTGAGCATGTGGAACCCGCCGCCTTACATGGCCGGCTGCTCCCAGGTGGCGTGGACCAAGGGAGCGCCCACGCTCATCCGCAACTACGACTTCGACCCGCGGTACTTCGATGGTCGCCTGCGCTACACCGAGTACTGCAAGCCCGTGATCGGCATACAAGACAGCGCGTGGGGCCTGCTCGACGGCATGAACATCGACGGCCTGGCCGTGTCGCTCGCCTTCGGTGGCCGGAAGGTGTGGGGATCCGGCTTCGGCATTCCGCTGGTGATCCGGTACGTGCTCGAGACCTGCAGCACCACCGATGAGGCGTGCGCGGTGCTTTCACGCATCCCGGTGCACATGGGCTACAACGTCACCGTGGTGGACAAGAGCGGCAAGTACGCCACCGTGTACATGAACCACGACCGTCCGGCCCAGGTGATCTACCAGGCCGTGGCTTGCAACCACCAGCACCAGGTGGAGTGGGATGAGTACGCTGCCTTCACGCACACCATAGAGCGCAAGCACCACCTGGAGCACAGCATCGCACAGCCGAAGCTCACCCGCGCGGCGCTCATCAAGCAGTTCCTCAAGCCCCCCCTCTACAGCCAGCAATACCTGCGCGGCTTCGGCACGCTGTACACTGCGGCCTACGACGTGGCCAAGGGCCGGGTGCAGATCATCTGGCCGGACAAGCAGGTGGAAGCGAGCTTCTCCCGTTTCGAGGAACAGGAGGTGCAGGTAGTGCTGTTGCGGCCTGTGGGGAGGTACCTGGCCAAATGAGGCGCAACGGCGGCCCCGGCGTGCCTAGCCCGGCTTCTTGATCTCGAAGTCCTCAAGGAACTTCGTGGTGAATACGCCTTCGCGGAACTTCTCGTTCTGCATCAGCTGCAGGTGGAAGGGGATGGTGGTGTGCACCCCCTCGATCACGTACTCGCTCAGCGCGCGCTCCATCTTGGTCAGCGCCTCCTCGCGCGTCTGCGCGCTCACGATCAGCTTGCCGATCATACTGTCGTAGTTCGGCGGAATGGTGTAGCCGGCGTACACGTGCGTGTCCACCCGCACGCCATGGCCTCCGGGGCTGTGGTAGCTGGTGATCTTGCCGGGCGTAGGGCGGAAGTTGTTGAAGGGGTCCTCCGCGTTGATGCGGCACTGGATGCTGTGGCGCGTAGGCTCGTAATTGAGGCCGCTGATGGGGATGCCCGCCGCGATCTTGATCTGTTCGCGGATCAGGTCGTAGTCGATCACCTCCTCGGTGATCGTGTGCTCCACCTGGATCCGGGTGTTCATCTCCATGAAGTAGAAGTTCCGGTCCTTGTCCACCAGGAACTCCACAGTACCCACGCCCTCGTAGCTCACGCTGGCAGCGGCCTTGATGGCGGCAGCACCCATCTTCTTGCGCAGCTCCTTGGTCATGAAGGGGCTGGGCGTCTCTTCCACGAGCTTCTGGTGGCGGCGCTGGATGCTGCAGTCGCGCTCGCTCATGTGGCAGAAGGTACCATACTGGTCGCCGGCGATCTGGATCTCGATGTGGCGCGGCTCCAGGATGTACTTCTCCATGTACATGCCGGGGTTGCCGAAGGCCGCCCCGGCCTCCTGGCTCGCCTTCTCGAAGGCCTCCTCGAACTCCTCCTCCTTCCACACCAGGCGCATGCCCTTGCCACCGCCGCCTGCTGTGGCCTTCAGGATCACAGGGTAGCCGATGCGCTTGGCCTCCTTCTTGGCCACGGACACATCGGAGATGAGGCCCTCGGTGCCGGGCACAACGGGAACGCCGGCCTTGATCATGGTGGCCTTCGCGGTGGCTTTGTCGCCCATGGCCTCGATCTGCTCGGGCGTGGCGCCGATGAATTTGATGCCGTGCTGCTGGCAGAGCTTGCTGAACTTGGCGTTCTCGCTGAGGAAGCCATAGCCGGGGTGGATGGCATCGGCGTTGGTGATCTCGGCGGCCGCGATGATGCGCGGCATGTTGAGGTAGCTCTCCTTGCTCACCGGCGGACCGATGCACACGGCTTCGTCTGCGAAGCGCACATGCAGGCTCTCCTTATCGGCGGTGCTGTACACGGCCACGGTCTTGATGCCCATCTCGCGGCAGGTGCGGATCACGCGCAGGGCGATCTCGCCGCGGTTGGCTATGAGGATCTTCTTGAACATGAGAGGCTCCTGATCTGGTTCACCACAGAGGCACGGAGGACACAGAGAAGAAGATGAGCTCTACCACCAGGCCGTTCGAGCCGAGGAAGTCGCTTGCGTGCCTGTCAAGCATTCCTCTGTGCTCTCTGTGCCTCTGTGGTGAATGGCACTACGAGGGATCGACCAGGAACAACGGCTGGTCGTACTCCACCGGCTTGGCGTCGTCCACCAGCACCTTCACGATCTTGCCGCTAACCTCGCTCTCGATCTCGTTGAAGAGCTTCATGGCCTCGATGATGCAGATCGTCTTGCCGGGCTTCACCTCATCGCCCACGTTCACGAACACCGGCTTGCCGGGGCCCGCCGCACGGTAGAAGGTGCCGATCATCGGTGCCTTGATGGTGATGTACTTGCTGTCGGCCGCGGGAGCGGGAGCGGCGGGTGCGGGAGCCGGGGCGGCCGCAGGGGCCGGGGCCGCAGGCAAGGCCACGGGCTGTGCCGCGGGCAGGGGTTGCGCGATCACCTGCACCGGGGCTTCCTTCTTGCCGGCCGGGGTCTTGATGGTGATCTTGAAGTCCTTCTGCTCGATCTCCACTTCACTCACGCCGCTCTTGGCGACGAACTTGATCAGTTCCTGGATCTGGGTAAGGTTCATCGGTTCTGGCATTGCGGCCGGTTCAAGGGACGGCCAAGGTAGTTGCGGGAGGGAGAGGTGCTTGCGGGGGTGTGAGGATCGATGGTCAGAGCCAATGGTCAGCGGCCGGCGCGTCACACCCTTTGCCGGTATGAGCCGTCATAGGCCCATTTCACCCACACCGCCCCCCAGGTGAATCCGCCGCCGAAGGCGCTGAGGATGACATTGTCGCCCTTCTTCAACCGTGGCTCCCATTCCCACAGGCAGAGCGGGATGGTGCCGCTGGTGGTGTTGCCGTACTTCTCGATGTTCACCATCACCTTGCTGTCGTCCAGCCCCATGCGGTGGGCGGTGGCATCGATGATCCGCTTGTTGGCCTGGTGCGGCACCAGCCAGGCCACATCATCGGCGGTGAGGCCGTTCTTCTCCATGATCTCGGCGCTCACGTCGGCCATGTTCGTCACGGCGAACTTGAAGACGGCCTTCCCCTCCTGGTACACGTAGTGCTCCTTCCGCTCCACGGTGCGTTCGGTGGTGGGGCGCCAGCTGCCGCCGGCCTTCTGGTGCAGGTACTGGCAGCCGCTGCCATCGCTGCGCAGGATGCTGTCGCGGATGCCGAGGCCTTCCTCGTTCGGCTCCAGCAGCACGGCGCCGCAGCCATCGCCGAAGATGATGCAGGTGGCGCGGTCCTCGTAGTCGATGATGCTGCTCATCTTGTCGCCGCCCACCACCACTACCTTCTTGTGCTTGCCGGACTCCACGAATTGGGCTCCGGTGGTGAGCGCGTAGAGGAATCCGCTGCACGCGGCGCCAAGGTCGAAGCCCCAGGCGTTCCTTGCGCCGATGGCATCGCAGATGATGTTCGCCGTAGCCGGGAATACACGGTCGGGCGTCACGCTCGCGACGATCATCAGGTCGATCTCCTCAGGACCGATGCCGCGCTTCTCCAGCAGGCCGTTCACCGCCGCGATGGCCATTGTGCTCAAACCCTGGTCCTTTCCGGTGAGGATGCGCCGCTCCTTGATGCCCGTGCGCTCGGTGATCCACGCATCGTTGGTGTCTACCATGGTCTCCAGCACCTGGTTGGTGAGGCGGAACTCGGGCAGGTAGCCGTTTACGGCGGTGATGGCGGCGGTGACCTTCATGCTCACGTGAGTGCTTCGCGGATGCGGTCGTTCAGGCGGCTCTCCACCACTTCGCGGGTGAAGAGGATCATGTTCTTGATGGTGAGGTCGTTGCTGATGCCGTGGCCGATGATCACGTTCCCGTTCACCCCCAGCACCGGCAGGCCGCCGTAGTTCTCGTAGTTGAACCGATCGAAGAAGGGCTCATGCACCCCGCGTTGCTCCAGCAGGTCATGGAAGGCCTCCACGGCCTTGAGCACCACGTTGCCGGTGAAGCCGTCGGTCACGTACACATCGGCCTTGTCGTTGAAGAGGTCGCGTCCCTCGACGTTGCCGATGAAGCGGAACTGCTTCTGGTCGCGCATCAGCTCAAAGGTGGCCTGGCGCAGGAGGTCGCCCTTCTTCTCCTCTTCGCCGATGTTGAGCAGGCCGACCTTCGGGTCCGCGATGTGGTAGACATGCTTCGCGAGCATGGCCCCCAATAGCCCGAACTGCGCCAGCACGTCCGATTTGCAATCCGCGTTCGCGCCCACATCCACCAGGATGCCGTAGCTCCCGTTCTCCTTGGGCACCACGCTGGGTATGCAGGGGCGGATGACGCCCGGGATCGGCTTCACGCTGAATACGCTGCCCACCAGCATGGCGCCGGTGTTCCCGGTGCTGGCGAAGGCATCCAGCTTGCCCTCCTTCAGCAGGTGGAAGCCGAGGGAGATGCTGCTGCGGGGCTTGGCCTGCAGCGCCTTGGTGGGATGGTCCTGGAAGGTGATGTCATCCTGGCTGGCCACAATGTCGAAGCCGCCTGGATCCGCACCTTCTGCGCGCAGGCCCTGAATGATGGCTTCCGCGTTGCCGATGAGCGCCAATCGGACGTCGCCCGGCAGCTCCTTCGCCGCCATGGCTGCGCCGCGGATGGGCACGACCGGTCCGTGGTCGCTGCCCATGATGTCCACTCCGATCCTCATCGAGGCTGGGGCGGTGGGCTATGGCCTTACTCCGTGGCCGACTTGTCCACCACCACGCGACCCTTGTAGAAGAGCTTGTCGCCCTCCATGTGGGCCCGGTGGCGCAGGTGGGTGGCGCCGGTCGTGCTGTCCACGCTCAGCGTGGGGGCAGCGGCCTTCTTGGTGCTGCGGCGGCTGGCGGTGCGGGTCTTGCTGAAGCGTCGTTTCGGATTTGGCATGGCTGCGGGGGATTGCGGCTCAGGGCCGCTTCGGTTTCAGTTTTTGGAGGGCGTCCCAGCGGGGATCGGGTACGGGTTCTTGTTCCAGCGCCAGCTTGCCCAGCACGGCATCCACCTCAGGGTCGCATTGCCCGGCAGGGTGAACGTGCCGGGCCGGCAGCGACAGGCGCAGGCACTCGAAGAAATAGTGCGTCAGGTTGATGCTGTGCGCGCGCGCATCCAGCACCACCAATTCGTCATCGTCGGGCTGCTCTTCGCCGTGGAGCTGGAAGATCTGCCGCTGGTCGCCGGATATCGGCTGGTTCATCGGCGCGTTGCAATGGTCGCAGCGAACCGCCACGGTGCCTTCCAAGTGCATGTTCGCCACCAGCAGGGTGGGCGTCTTGTCCAGCCGCACCACGGCCTTCACCTGCCCGCCTTCGAACTCCTCCTCATGGGCCGATTCGAAGAACGAAGGTCCCAGCTCGAACTCGAATTCGTGCGTGCCGTCCTTCAGGCCGGTGAAGGGGATGGTATGCTCTGGAAGCGGCTCCATGGCAGGGAATCCCTGCGAAAAGTGGTCGGCAAATGTAGCGGTTGCGGCCATGCGCAGGCCTGGGGGAAGCCGGTGGGCCAACGAATAGGGGGCAAGACCGCTCGCCAATCACCGGCCTGCGAGCGGCAAGCGGGGGCTGGACCGGGCCGGCGCGGTCAGCCTTCCTTCCGCTCCTTTTCCCGCTTCTGTGGCTGTAAAGGATTGGCAGTGATGGACTTATGCCACTCCCGGCGCTGCCGGATGTCCGCCGCCAGCCAGACCGCCGCTCGGAAGGAACCCTCGTCAGCCAAGCCTTGGCCTGCGATATCCAGCCCGGTGCCATGATCGGGGCTGGTGCGCACGATCGGCAGGCCTGCGGTGAAATTGACGCCATGGCCAAAGCTGAGGGCCTTGAAGGGGGCCAGGCCTTGATCGTGGTACATCGCCAGCACCCCGTCGAAATGCTTGTAGCTACCGTTGCCGAAGAAGCCATCGGCGGCGTAGGGCCCCATGGCCCGGATGCCCTCCTCGCTGAGCCTGCGAACGGCGGGCGCAATCCGCTCCCGGTCCTCGCTGCCGAGCGCCCCGCCATCGCCGGCGTGCGGATTGAGGCCCAGGATGGCGATACGCGGCTCCAGGACGCCGAAGTCGCGCAGGAGGCTTTGGTGCAGCAATCGGGCCTTGGTCAGGATCCGGTCGGTGGTGATGGCCGCTGCCACGTCCTTCAGGGGGATGTGGCCCGTGACCGTACCCACCCTCAGGCCATCCCCCACCAGCAGCATCAGCACCTCGCTATCGGCGCCAGCCATATGCTGGAGGAACTCGGTATGCCCCGGGAAGGCGAATCCGGCCTGCTGCATGCTGTGCTTGTCAATGGGCGCCGTCACCAGCACATCCACCTTACCGCTCGCCAGGTCCTGTGCAGCGGCTTCCAGGCTCTTGATGGCATAGCTCGCCAGTTGCCCGGAGGGCTTCCCCACCTCCAGTGGAAGGTCCTCATCCCACAGGTTCACCAGATTGAATTTCCTCGGCACGGCCTCGCGGGCATCGTTCACGCGGTTGAACTGCACCTCCTCCAGTTGGAGCAGCTTGCGGTGATGGCTCACCGCCTTGGCCGAACAGTACAGGATGGGCGTGAGGTCCGCCAGCATGCGTGCATCCTCGAAGCATTTCAGCACAACCTCGAGGCCGATGCCTTGGAGGTCGCCGCAGGAAATGCCCACGCGGACGGGATGGCTCTGTTCGGTCATGCGTTGGCGCGTTGCTTCAGGAATTCATAGAGCAGGCGGACGCCGACCCCCGTGCCGCCCTTGGTGCGGTAGCCATCCTTCCGGGTGAGGAAGGCCGGCCCCGCGATGTCGATGTGGATGTAGGGGTGGGTGGTGAATCGGGCCAGGAATTTGCCCGCCGTCTGGGCGCCGGCCAGGTCGCTGCCCAGGTTCTTGATGTCCGCCACATCGCTCTTGATCTCCTCGCCGTACTCTTCCCAGAAGGGCAGGCGCGCCACGCGTTCATAGACCGCATCGGCGGCGGCCTCGAGCCGGTGGAAGGCCGTGTCGGGGGCGGTGCCCATCACCGCGCTGCCATAGGTACCGATGGCGCGCATGGCGGCGCCGGTCAGGGTGGCAAGGGTCATCACGAGCTCGGGCTGGTAGCGCTCGCCGTAGCTGAGTGCATCGGCCAGGATCAGCCGTCCCTCGGCATCGGTATTCATCACCTCAACGGTGAGGCCGTTGTGCATTCGGATGACATCGCCGGGCGCATAGGCGTTGCCGCCGGGGCGGTTGTCGGTTGCAGGGATGAGCCCGACCACATGCACCGGCAGCTCCTGCCTGGCCGCAGCGGCAATGGCGCAGGCCACCGCAGCGGCGCCAGCCATGTCGCATTTCATCTGGTCCATGCTGTTCGGGGTGGGCTTCAGGCTGAGTCCGCCGGTATCGTACACCACGCCCTTGCCCACGAGCAGCACCGGCTTCTTGTTCACGGGCGCCTTCGGCTTCCATTCGAGGATGCTGAACGTGGGCTCGTCCACGCTGCCCTTGTTCACAGCGATGAGGCCGCCCATGCCCATGGCCTCGATCTGTTCCCGGCCCAGCACCTGCACCTTGAAGCCGCTGTTCCGGCTGAGGTTGCGGAGCTCGGCGGCCAGCTGCTTGGCGTTCAGGAAGCTCACCGGCTCGTTCACCAGGTCGCGGGCGGTGAAGACGGCATCGCAGAGGCCGGCAAGCTCCTCCACTTCAGCGGCCGTGACCTCCTTGGCCACCACGGTGAGCTTCTCCAGCGTAGGCGCCCCTTGGGCCTCGGTCTTGTACTTGCGGAAGGCATAGGTGCCCAGCGCGGCGCCCTCCGCGAGCGCGAGGGTCAGGCCGGCATCATCCTGCAGGCTGATGATCTGTGCCTCAGTGCGCTTGGCGCCATTGAGCCGGGCGGCCATGGCATCACCGGCACGCCGCGCCTTTTCCAGCTGTCCGCTCCGGTCGGCCTTGGCGGCGAGGTGCGCCATCACCAGGCGCCCGCTGATGTCGCAAACGGCCAGGGCTGGATCGCCCTTCAGTTGTTCGGCGAGGTATTGACGGTCAGCGCGTTCCAGGTCCAGGTTGCGGAGCTGCGCGGGTTCGTCGAGCACCACCAGGGTGTCTCGGGCAGCGGCGGGCCGGCTGCCCTTGGCCAGGTCGATCATGGGCCGAAGATAGCCGGGGTGGGCAGCGGCCGCCCTGCACCTGCCAACGGCGCACATTTCCCCGGTACCGGCATCGGTGGGCCCTGTCGGAACACCGAACTTTGTCCTCTACCTATGCGCACGCGCCTGCTTGCCTTGATGTTGCTCCTCCCGGGAGCGGTGGCGGTGCATGCCACGCACAACCGGGCGGGCGAGATCATCGTGTGCCATGTGGGCGGATACACCTACGAGGCGACCATCATCACCCACTGCAAGCTCTCGGCCCCGGCCGACCGGCCCGAGCTCACGCTGTTCTGGGGCGATGGCACCAGCCAATCGGTGGCACGCCAAGCGCCGCAGGATTTCCCGCAGCAGGACCTGCGCCGCAATGTCTACATCGCCACGCATCAGTACTCGGGCCCGGGTGAATTCATCCTCTCGTTCGACGACCAGAACCGCAATGCCGGTGTGGTGAACATCCCCGGCTCGGTGGACCAGAGCTTCTGCGTGAAGACCAAGCTCGTGATCTCGCCCCTGGCCGGGAACAATTGCTCGCCGCGCTTCCTCAACTCCCCCATCCAGGATGCCTGCTTCTGCCGGCCGTGGATCCACAACCCCGCGGCGTACGACCCCGACGGCGATAGCCTGAGCTATGAGCCGGTGGTCTGCCTTGGGCTGAACTGCCAGCCCATCGCAGGGTACCAGTACCCGAACGAGGTGGGGGGCTGCAACGGAGCCAGCTACAGCATCGATCCGGTGAACGGCACCATCCGATGGCTCAATCCGGGCCTGCTGGGCGAATACAACCTGGCCTTCCGGGTGTACGAGTGGCGGCGCGTGAACGGCGTGCTGGTGAACATGGGCTGGGTGACCCGCGACATGCAGGTGACCGTCCGCACCTGCGCCAATCAGCCGCCGGTAATCGGCCAGGTGCGCGACACGTGCGTCACGGCCGGCACCTTCCTCACCTTCAACGTACCGGCCAGCGACCCCGACCCCGGCCAGGCCGTCACCCTCACCGCGCTGGGCCAGCCCTTCGTGATGCCCAGTTCGCCGGCCACCTTCGTCAGCCCATCACCTGCGCAGAGCGTCAACGGCGTGTTCAGTTGGAACACCAACTGCTCCCATGTGCGGCTGCAGCCCTATCAGGTGGTCTTCGATGCGCGCGACAATGACAACGAGGTGGAGCTTCATGACTACCGCACCGTGAACATCACCGTGGTCTCACCGCCGCCCCTCAACCCCACGGCCACGCCCAGCGGCGCCTCCATCGCGCTGGACTGGGACCCGAGCATCTGCACCAATGCCATCGGTTACCGCATCTACCGGCGCTTGGGCGCCTACGGGTTCGTGCCTGACAACTGCGAGACCGGGGTGCCGGCCTACACCGGCTACACGCTGCTGGCTACCGTGCAGGGCTCGGGCACGACCAGCTACACCGACAACGGACCGCTTGTGATCGGCAATCAGTACTGCTACATGGTGGTGGCTTTCTTCGCCGATGGCGCGGAGAGCTACGCCAGCGTGGAATTCTGCGCCACGCTCGACCGTCAGGTGCCGGTGATGACGCATGTGAGTGTCGGCGCAACCAGCTCAGCGGCCGGCGTTGATACCGTGCGCTGGAGCAATGCCTTTGACCTGGACACCCTTGCGCGGCCGGGCCCCTACCAGTTCAAGCTCTACCGCGGCACGGGCCTCGCCACGGCAGGCACCCTCATCCACACCAGCGCGCTCCACCCGTTCCTTGCGCACCCCGATACGGAGTACATCGACACCGGGCTCGACACCGAGGGCCAGGCGCACGTCTACCGTGTGGAACTCTTCGGAGCGGGCGGCAACGACTTCATCGGCAGTGCCAGCCCGGCTTCCTCGGTCTTCCTCGCTGCGGCCCCGAACGACGAGCAGCTCACCATCAGCTGGAGCCTGGACGTGCCGTGGACGAACAGCCTCTATGAGGTCTATCGGAATGTCGCCGGGAGCTGGTCCCTGGTGGGCACCAGCACCAGCGGCAGCTTCACGGAGGCCGGGTTGAGCAATGGCACCACCTACTGCTATCGCGTGCGGAGCATCGGGGCCTACAGCGAGCCGGGCATCGCATCGCCACTGCTCAACTACAGCCAGGAGATCTGTGCCGCGCCGCGCGACCTCACTCCGCCTTGCGCGCCCCTGGTGGTGCTCGACAACGATTGCGAGGAGCCCTTGAACACGCTCACCTGGAACGACCCCAACCAGAGCTGCGCGGACGATACCTACCAGTACCGCGTGTACTTCGCGGAGACCGCAGCCTCGCCCTACCAGCTGATTGCGACGATCGTGGGAGCCGGCAACACCAGCTTCACCCATGTCAATGGCTCCAGCGTTGCCGGCTGCTACCAGGTGACGGCCATCGACACCGTCGGCAACGAGAGCGCATTCATCGAGCCGGTATGCGGAGACAATTGCCCTGTCTATGCACTGCCGAACATCTTCACGCCCAACGGCGATCGGGTGAATGACCTGTTCGTGCCCTTCCCGTATCGCGGGGTGAAGGCCATCGACCTCCGGGTCTTCAACCGCTGGGGTCAAGTGGTTTTCACCACCACGGACCCCGACGTGCGCTGGAACGGAACCCTGAACAACGAGGGCGAGACCTGCCCCGATGGCGTCTATTACTACACCTGCACCGTCACCTACGCCCGGTTGGCCGGTGATGAGCCGGCCCAGCTGAACGGCTACGTGCACATCAGCGGCAGCGGGCCTGCGCCGCGCACCAACTGATGTTCACCGGCATCGTGGAGGAGGTGGGCGAGGTGGTGGCGCTGCGCGATGCGGGCAGCAACCGCACGTTCACCGTACGGGCGCGGATGGCGGCGGAACTGCGCATCGATCAGAGCGTGGCCCACAACGGAGTTTGTCTCACCGTGGTGGGCCTGGGCGAGGGGACCTACGAGGTCACCGCCGTGAGGGAGACGCTCGAGCGCAGCAGCCTGGGCTCCCTGGCCGTGGGCGATGGCGTGAACCTGGAGCGCAGCCTGCGACTGGGCGATCGGCTTGATGGGCACCTCGTGCAGGGTCACGTCGATACGGTGACGCGGTGCATCGGCGTCCGGGACGAGGGCGGCAGCTGGGCCTTCCGGTTCGACCTTCCAGACCACCCTCAGCTGCTCGTGCACAAGGGCAGTATCTGCATCAACGGCGTCAGCCTCACCATCGCGGCGCTCGACGGCTCTTCCTTCAGCGTGGCCATCATCCCGTATACCTACGAGCACACCACCTTCCGGTCGCTCATGGCGGGCGATGCGGTGAATCTGGAGTACGATGTCCTGGGTAAGTACGTGCAGCGCATGCTCGCTGCGTCCTGATCACTGCTTCAGGAAGCGCACCTCCGATCGGCCGTCCGTTGATTGCACGCGGGCGGTGTAGAGACCGGGAGCAAGGTCGACCGCCTCGATTGCGATGCGCTGTTCGTGCGCGGTCGGTTGTTCCCGCACCACGATGCGGCCAAGGGCATCCACGATCGTCAGCTCAACCGGGCCGTTGTACCGGTTGCCGAGGTGCAGCCACGCCCGGTCCGTGACCGGGTTGGGATGGACCAGGAGCATCTCCCTGTTCCTGAAGGCTTGCACCGGTACTTTCAGCACAAGGTTCTGACCGCTCAGGATCCAGAGTTCGGGGTCGAGGAGCGCGCTGTCGGCCTGGAAGGGAAGCGGTAGGCTGAAGGTCTGGCCGCTGTACTGATGGTCGAGCACGATGGTGGTGTCGGAGCCGCCACCTGTGAAGCGGATGGGCACAGGCATCTCGAAGAACTCCACGCTCGGGTGCGAAGACGTCTGGTCGAGCGCGAGGCTTACGGATCCCCCCGCGTCCTGTGCCCAGGTCAGCTGGTAGGAGGGGAAGCCCTCGCCCGCGTACCAGTCGTGCATGAAGCCCGTGAGGTCCTTTCCGCTGGCCGACTCCAGATGGGCTACGAGCTGGCCGGTGAGGGCGCTTCCGCCGCGCAGGTCCGGGTCGAGCAGGTAGTTGTTGAGGGCCGCGAAGAAGGCTTCATCGCCGCAGACCCAGCGCAGCATGTGGAGGAGGTAGGCGCCCTTCGCATAGGTGAGGCGGCCATCGAACATCCGCGGGATGCTCAGGGTGTCGGTGACCAGCACGCTGCCCCCGGGCTGCGAGGTGATGAAGGCTCGGCGGCCCTGCTTGAAGGGCATCCAGTATTCGGGCACCAGGAATTCGTAGCATAGGCCGCTGAGGTAGGTGGCGAAGCCCTCGTTGAGCCAGAGGTCCTCCCAGCTGCCGCAGGTCACCAGGTTGCCGAACCACTGGTGGGCGAGCTCATGGGCCATCAGTTCGTAATGGAAGCTGCCCATGAAGCTCATGGTCTGGTGCTCCATGCCTCCGCCCCAGACGAACTGCGCATGTCCGTATTTCTCATCCGCGAACGGATAGTCGCCGAAGAGCTCGCTGAAGAGCAGGAGCTGCGCCACGGCGTTCGGCGTGCTGCCCTGCCAGTCGGCTGCGCTTTCGGGGAAGACGTAGTTGAGCACCTCCACCGTGGTCCCGCCGGGCAACGCGGCGAAATCGCTGTACGCCGAATAGTTGGTCACGGCGAAGGCGATGAGGTAGTGGCTGATGGGGTGGCGATGGCGCCAATGGAACATCACCTGGCCATTGCCGAGATCCTGCTCGTCGATCAGGAGCCCGTTGCCCGCCACGCGGTTGCCTGCGGTGGTGGTGACGATCAGGTCGAGCGAATCGGCCTTGTCATTCAGGTCCTGCTTGCACGGCCACCAGTCGCGTGCGCCATAGGGTTGGCTCAGCGTCCAGAGAATGGGCGAGCCGGCGTGCTCTGCCTGCACGAATGAGCCGAACCCGGATTGAAGAGGGGGCACGCCGCCATAGCTGATGCTCACCACCGCCTCTTCGCCATCCGGCAGCGGCGGGCTCAGCGTGATCCGAAGCGAGTCGCCTTCGTGCGCGAATGGGGCCGGTGCCCCGTCACGCAGCACCTGGGTCACGCCGAGCGCTCCGCTGAGGTCGAGGACGACCTCAGCGAGCGCCTGCGTGGCGGTGATGCGGTGCACAGCCGTTCCGCTGATGGCGCGGATGGCAGGGTCCACCGCCAGCTCCAGCCGGTGGTGGCCCATGTCGAAGCCCCTGCTCGGCGCGCTGCGCGCCTGCGGCGCCCATCGCGCATGCGCTTCCGCCTCATCCGCTGCGATGCGCTCGATGCCGTAAGGATCGAAGCAGACCTGCCCCAAGGCATCGCCGAGGGACAGGGCAACCGATAACCACACCAGGAGCCGCACGTCCCCGAAGTTACGGTGGCCGGGACCCGCTACAGCACGCTGGCGGCCACCGCCCGCACGGCCTCGCTGCGTCCCATGGTGTAGAAATGGAGGCAGGGGGCGCTCTTGGCGATGAGCTCCTTGGCCTGGGCGATGGTCCATTCGATGCCGATGCGCTTCACCTCCAGGTCGGTGCGGCATTTCACGAGCTCACGGGCGAATTCGTCCGGCAGGTCCACCCGGAAGGTCTTGGGCAGGAAGGCGATGTGCCGCAGGGTGGTGATGGGCTTCAGCCCGGGGATGATGGGCACCGTGATGCCCGCCTCGCGGCACAGGTCGACGAAGCGGAAGTACTTCGCATTGTCGAAGAACATCTGCGTCACCAGGTATTCGGCTCCCGCATCCACCTTGGCCTTCAGGTAGGCGATGTCCACGTTGAGGTTGAGGGCCTCCGGGTGCTTCTCGGGGTAGCAAGCTGCGCCGATGCACAGGTCGGTGGCGGCCGCATCGCGCTCTTCATCATGCAGGTACCGGCCCCGGTTGAGGTTGGCGATCTGCTGGATGAGATCCACCGCATGGGCATGGCCATCGCGCTCGGGGATGAAGTGCGGCTCATTCTTGATGGCATCCCCGCGCAGAGCCAGCACGTTGTCGATGCCCAGGAAGTTCAATTCGATCAAGGCATCCTCGGTATCCTCCTGGCTGAAGCCGCCGCAGATGAGATGGGGTACCGTGTCGATGTTGTACTTCGCCTTGATGGTGGCGCAGATGCCCACGGTGCCCGGCCGCTTGCGCAGGCGTACTTTCTGCAGCAGCCCGTGGCCGCGGTCCTTGTAGAGCACCTCCTCGCGGTGGTAGGTGACGTTGATGAAGCTCGGCTTGAACTCGAGGAGCGGGTCGATGCCTTCGTAGATGGAGCGGATGTCCTTGCCCTTCAAGGGCGGAAGTATCTCGAAGGAGAAGAGCGTGCGATCCGCGCGCCGCAGGTGGTCGATGACCTTCATGGATTGGCCGGTTGGCCTGCGCCGGGCAGGCGGGCGCTAAAAGTAGGAAGGCCCTTCCGGGAACGAAGGGCCTTCCTGCTGGATGTGCGGAATCAGCGCAGCACGGTGATGTGGCCCGCATACTCCGACTTGTCGTGGAGCTTGAGCACGTAGTAGTAGGTGCCATCCGGCAGATCGTCGGCCTTCCACTGGTTGCGGTAGTTGGTGGCCTCGTACACCTTGTTGCCCCAACGGCCATAGATCACGAGCTCATTCGCCCAGTACTCGATGTTGGGTATCACGAAGTAGTCGTTCATCTGGTCGCCGTTGGGAGAGATGACATTAGGGATGGTGATGTCCGGCGGGAAGATGTCGTACCGCTGCACGATGGTGTCGGTGCAGCCGTCGGTGGTGGTCACGATCAACAGCACGTCATAGGGCCCTGGATCATTGAAGGTCCATGATGGGTTCGGGTCCGTGCTGGAGCCCTCCTGGTCGTCGAAATCCCAGAACCAGGAGACGATGGTGCCGCCGTTGACCGTGGAGGCATCGGTGAAATCAACGGTGGTGCCCATGGGCTGGGGCGACACCGGCGAGGCGGTGAAGCCTGCCACGGGGTTGTTCGCGATGAGGACGCTGTAGGGGGCGGAAGTGCCGCTGCATCCCTCCGCCGTGGTCACCGTCACGGTATAGGAACCGGTGCCGGCCAGGATGGTGGGGCTCGTCTCCTGCGTGCTCCAGAGGTAGGAGGCATAGGGCTCGGTGGTGGAAAGAGTGGCCGATGCGCCGCCGCAACTGAAGGGCGGCCCGGTGATCACCGGCGTCGGTACCGGCACCTCGACGACCGTGATGGGCTCGGAGGTCAGCGGGCAGTTGCCAAAGGCGACCGTTACGGTATAGGTGCCGGCGCCTACGTTCACGTTGGTGCCGGTGAATCCCCCGGGGCTCCAGAGGTAGCTGTCAAATCCCTGCGGTGCGGTCAGGTACGCCACACCGTCCGTGCAGATCACCGGGTTGCCGCCGATGGTGATAGGGCCCTGGGGTGCGGGGTTCACCGTTACGGTGATGGTGGTGTCATAGGTGCAGCCGAAGTTGTCGGTAATGGAGAACACATAATCGTGCGTGCCTACCCCCACCGGGGTCGCGGTAGCCGACAAAGGATCATTGGGGTTGGAGACCAGCCCATTGCCCACCCAGTTGGCCGAGTCGAGCGTGCTGGTTCCCAGCACAGGGGTGAACTGAGTGAGGCTCGGGAACAGCGAGGGGTTGAAGTTCAATCCCCAGTCGCAGATGAACCCGTTGTCGATGGCCCAGTTGTCGATGACCGTGAAGGTCCACGTACCGTTCAAGGCACAACCCGTCAAGGTCGACCAAGGTTGCACGCTGCTGTAGGTGCCGGCAATCAGTGCATTGCTCGCAGGCGTGCCGGCCTGTGTCACGTTCGGTGTGATTCCGAACGCTGCGCAATCAGCGAAGGTGCCCAAGGTGGCTGTGGGGCTCCAGCAGTAGTCCCAGCACTCTCCGATCACGGGGCTGGAACCCGGGTCGGTGTCATTGGCCGCTCCTAGGTATGTGCTCCCTCCACCCTGCTGGTGAAGGGTCATGGTCTGTCCACTGGGGCAGGTGATCGAGATGATCAGATCGCCCATGTAGCTGTGTTCCAGGCTGGCACAGATGCTGAGCAGATCGTTCGGGTTCGCGAGGGTGGCACCGGGGGCGAACTGCGTGTAGAACAACTGGGACGTGTACGCCACCCCGGAACCGTCGGGCATGGTCACGCCATCGCCCAGGTTCACTGTTGGGAGTGCGGACCACATGACCGGTGTCGCTACAGCGGTGAGGTCGATGCTCTCCCCTTCGCAGATCACCATGGGGCTGACAACCGTGCCATTGAACACCGGGGTGGTGCTTACCAGCACCTGGAGGTCCACCAGGTTCGTGTTCGAGCAGCCATTATCGTCCGTCACGGTGAGTTGCACCACGTATTCACCCGGCTCCGCAAAGGAGTGGGTGACCACCGCGCCCGTGCTGTCAAGCGCGCCATCCGCGAAGTCCCAGCGGTATTCCGCGATGGTGAAAGGATCCACCGCAGTGGAGCCCGATCCGTCGAAGGTGATCACCTCTCCTTGGCAGGCCAGCAACGGCACGGGGCTGCCAAAGGTGGCAGCCGCCGTGGGGGGCTGACAGGGCACCACGCAGCTGATGAGCGAAGCGAACACACCGGTCCCGGTCTCGTTGCTGGCGAACACCAACGTCAAGCAGCCAGTCGGATTCGAGAATGAGGCGGATACGATCCCCGGCGAGTCAGAGCCCGACCATTGGCCGAGCAGGGGAGCGGACAGGTCAGCACCGTCATAGATATAGAGCACATCTCCCGGTGCGGACCCGGCTGTGCTGAGGTTGAAGGTGAAGAACTGCAGGGAAATCGCCGGCCCCCCGCTGCCGTCCGGGCAGATGGTGGTGGTGAAGTTCTCGTTGTTCTGGTAACCACCTGCCCCTTCCCCCCCACTGTCCAAAAGCGAACCTGAACAGGCCGACACGGTCCCATCTGCAATTGTGTACTGCGCCTGGAGTTGGGTGGCCAGCAGAAGGGTTGTTAAGAGCGCGAGCTTTTTCATCTTCATCATCGATCGTTGCTTCGAGCGGGGCTGGCGGCCTGCCTGGGTGTTTAACGGGCCCGGCAAGGCCGTCAAATCTATGCGCCGGCGGCGGAACCCACCAGCCTTAGTTCATGGGAGTCCGGTTAAGCCAAACCACCTTGCCATCGCTAATCACCTGGCCGTCCAAAGTGGTGGCCTCCACGGCCACCATGTACATGCCATCCGCGCAGTTGGCGCCATCCCAGAGGACGATTTCGCCAGACCCGGTTCCCCCACCCATATTCCCGCTGAAGACCAATTGGTTGGTCTGGATGGAGTAGACCCGGATCAGGGCATTGGACAAGGAGGCATCGGCTACCACCTTGTAGGCGTCGTTCACACCATCGCCGTTCGGTGTGAATGTATTGGGCATCAGAAGTCTAGGCCGTGAAGCGGAAGGGAGGGGGGCAGGCTCCGCCGTCTCCACCTCCGGCTCCGTGGCTGTAACCGTAGCGGGCGAACCTGCAGATTGACGCAGAGCCTCTTCGGCGGCAACCTGCTGCTTCACCTGCTCCGTCAGTTCCAGGATGATGTGCTCTACCACCTGCTCCTCTTCGGCGCCGGCTGGCAGTGTGGCACTTGTGGATATGACCGGGTCGGCGGTGGCCTCAATTGGAGTACGCGCAGGGGCTGGTGCTTGGGCGATGGGATTGACCTGTCGCCCAGTCTTTTCGTTGGCTGCCGGCTTCGGCGCCAGAATGGGCGCCATGGCCATTTCGGGGGCTCGTTCCACCGGGTTGGCTGTGGGTTGGGCCAAGGCCTCTGCCTGTTCCACGGAATCTGCTGCCGCTTCGGCTGTTACAGGGGCATCCGGAGGGCCCAGGGTGAGCGCAAGCACCACAGCCCCGATGGCCAGGGCCCCAGCCAAGCCAGCGGCCACCCAGCCGTAGCCACCCAGCATGCCACTGCCTGCAGCCGCCGGTTGCCCGAGCTTCGAGCTGATATTCTCCCACACAGCCGGGTCGGGCTCCACCTCGTGCTGTTCGAACCGTTGCCTGAAGTGGTCATTCACCGGATCGCTGGGCGGCGCGGCCGTCAGCAGCCGTGCTTCGATTACCTGCCAAAGCGCAGGGTCTACCGGGGCCTCGTGGCCCTGGAAGCGCTCCCGGAACAGGTGGCTCAGGTCATCCTTCATGGTCGTGTGCATAGGGCGCTGCGGTCTCTTTGGGCAGCAGCTTGCGCAGGTAGGCCCGCGCTTTCATGAATTGCGATTTCGAGGTGTTCTCCGATATGCCGAGCTGCTCGGCGATCTCCTTGTGGGCGAACCCTTCGATGGCGAACAGGTTGAACACGGTTCGGTAGCCGGTGGGCAGCGCTTGAATCAGGTCCATCAGTTCATCCGTGGACATGGTCATAACCGCCTGCTCATCAGCCTGGTGCAGGTGCTCTGCCGCTGTCAGGTCCACGCTGTGGTCGTACGGCTTGTTCCGTCGGATATGGTCCAGCGCGGTGTTCACCATGGTGCGGGCGATCCAGCCGCCCAAGGGGCCGTCTCCACGGTAGTGTCCGATTTTCTGGAACACCTTCACGAAGCCGTCTTGCAGCATGTCCTGGGCCTGCTCCCGATTGCCGGCGTATCGCATGCAGATGCTCATCATCTTCCGTGCATAAGCCTTGTACAGCCCCTTCTGAGCGATGGGGTCGCCAGCGACGCATCCTGAAACGAGCTGCTCATCGGTCATGACGGTCCGTGTATGATGATGCAAACCGGGGCCCCGAGGTTGCCTGGCCCTGCCGAAGGTACGGCCCATGGCGGCGCGGCAGCCCAAGGGCTACCTTCGCGGCCCGCGTTCCGGACCCTTCCGGCCGTGCGACCCAGCCATGGACCATATCCGCAACTTCTGCATCATCGCCCACATCGACCACGGCAAGAGCACCCTGGCCGATCGCCTGTTGCAGATGACCGGCACCATCGCCGACCGCGACATGCAGGCCCAGAACCTGGATGACATGGACCTGGAGCGTGAGCGGGGCATCACCATCAAGAGCAAGGCGATCCAGATGGACTACTCCCTCAACGGGAAGAAGTACATCCTGAACCTGATCGACACGCCCGGCCACGTGGACTTCAGCTACGAGGTGAGCCGCAGCATCGCCGCCTGCGAGGGCGCCCTGCTCATCGTGGACGCCACCCAGGGCATCCAGGCACAGACCATCAGCAACCTCTACCTGGCGCTGGAGCACGACCTGGAGATCATCCCCATCCTCAACAAGATGGACCTGCCCTCGGCGAACCCGGAGGAGGTGAAGGACCAGATCGTGGACCTGCTGGGTTGCCGCCGCGAAGAGATCCTGAGCGCCAGCGGCAAGACCGGACTCGGCGTGGACAAGGTGCTGGAGGCCGTGGTGGAACGCATCCCTGCGCCGAAGGGCGACGTGAACGCCCCGTTGCAGGCCCTGATCTTCGACAGCGTCTTCAACTCCTTCCGCGGCATCATTGCCTATTTCCGGGTGATGAACGGCACCATCCGCAAGGGCGACCGCGTGAAGTTCTTCAACACCGGCGTGGAGTACAACGCCGATGAGGTGGGCATCCTGAAGATGGACATCAGTCCGCGGCCCGAGGTGAAGGCCGGTGATGTGGGCTACATCATCAGCGGCATCAAGACCGCCAGCGAGGTGAAGGTGGGCGACACCATCACCCACAAGGAACGCCCCTGCGCCGAGGCCATCAAGGGCTTCGAGGACGTGAAGCCCATGGTGTGGGCGGGCATCTTCCCCGTGGACACCGACGAGTACGAGGAGCTGCGCGACGCCATGGAGAAGCTCAAGCTCAACGACGCCAGCCTAACCTGGACACCCGAGAGCAGTGCCGCGCTGGGCTTCGGCTTCCGCTGCGGCTTCCTGGGCCTGCTCCACATGGAGATCATCCAGGAGCGCCTGGAGCGCGAGTTCAACATGACGGTGATCACCACCGTGCCCAACGTGGGCTACCTGGTGACCAAGACCAATGGCGATGTGCTGGAGGTGCACAACCCCAGCGAGCTGCCCGAGGTGATGCACATCGAACGGATCGAGGAGCCCTACATCAAGGCGCAGGTGATCACCAAGTCCGAGTACACCGGGGCCATCATGACGCTCTGCATCGAGAAGCGCGGCATCCTGATCGGCCAGAACTACCTCACCACGGACCGCGTGGAGCTCACCTTCGAGCTTCCGCTGGGCGAGGTGGTCTTCGACTTCTACGACAAGCTGAAGAGCATCTCACGCGGGTATGCGTCATTCGACTACCATCCGATCGGCCGCAAGGAGAGCGACCTGATCAAGCTCGACATCCTGCTGAACGGCGAGAAGGTCGATGCCCTCAGCGCGCTGATCCACCGCGACCATGCGCACGAGCTGGGCAAGAAGATGTGCGCCAAGCTGAAGGAGCTGCTGCCCCGCCAACAGTTCGACATCCCCATCCAGGCCGCCATCGGCGCCAAGATCGTCGCGCGAGAGACGGTGAAGGCCCTGCGCAAGGACGTGACGGCGAAGTGCTACGGCGGGGATATCAGCCGCAAGCGGAAGCTGCTGGAGAAACAGAAGGAAGGCAAGAAGCGGATGCGGCAGATCGGCACCGTGGAGGTGCCCCAGCAAGCCTTCCTGGCCGTCCTCAAGCTGGATTGATCGGTGCGCGTCGCGGCAGGATGCGTGCAGGGTTGCCCACCGCCACGCTGTTGGCCGGGACATCCTTCACCACCACGGCGCCGGCGCCGATGGCCACGTCATCACCGATGGTGATGGGGCCGATGATCACCGCATTGGCACCGATGTCCACGCGGTCGCCGAATTGCGGCGCGCGGCTGTAGCGGCCGTCCGGCAACCGCTTGTTGCCGATGGTGGTGCTGTTGCGCACGGTGCAGCCGGCGCCGAACACGGTGCCGTCATTCACCACCAATGCCTGCCCGTGGTCGATGCGGAATCCTGCGCCGATCCGGGTCTTCCACGGCAGCTCGATGCACAGCAGCCATTCCACGCCCACGCGGTAGAGGAGGAAGTACCAGAAGAAAAGGACCGCCACCGCCGGGTTCTGCCGCAGCAGGTGCGCCGTGCGGAAAAGGAGCATCACCACGCGGCCCTTGGGGTTGCCCTTGTTCGCGGCCCAGTCCTGGAGGATGTTCCATTTGCCCATCATCACACGCGCTTCCCTGCCAAAGGTGAGATGTACTGGTTGAACAGGAGCTTGAGGTACTGCGGAACGTAGAGCGCCACGCGCACCAGCTGGCCCAGGAGCATGCCCCCGGGTCCCAGGCCGATGTCACGGCTCACGCGACGCCCCTCGGCCAGCACCTTCTTCAGCGGTATCCGCATACTGGCCCCCCCCGCCGTGAAGTTGGCCAGCGGCTCCGGCAGGTAGAGGAACTGGCCGCTCGATTCCATCCAGGCCTGAACCGTCCACTTGTGGTCGCCGCTCACCCGCAGTGCAGCATCGAACGGGCGGCCCTTGTAGTAGCTGCGCCGCACGAAGAAGCTGGGATGGTTCAGCACCATCTCCCAGTATTTCAGCAGGAAGCCGCTCTGCCGCGCGCGCTTCACCTTCCTGTGCCCGTTTGGATAGTGGATCCAGATGTCGCCGTGCACGATGTTGGTCGCCGGACGGTCCTTCGCGGCCTCCATCGCGCGCGCCACGGCCTCCGGCTCGTACCAGTCATCGGCGTTGATCAGCGCCACCCACTCGCCGGTGGCCAGCGCCACACCCTTGTTCATGGCATCGTAGATGCCCTTGTCGCGCTCGCTCACCCATAGGTCCACCCGGTCCTCGTAGCGGCGCAGCAGCTCGAGGGTGCCATCCGTGCTGCCGCCGTCCACCACGATGTACTCGATGAATGGGTAGGATTGGCCCAGCACGCTCTGGATGGTCCGCTCAAGGGTGAAGGCGCCATTGAATACCACGGTCACGATGCTCACCACGGGCTTGCCGGCCTTGGCCGATGGATGGAGGCCCCGTTCCCGGCGGCCGCCGCGCAATGTGCTCATGGCCGGCAAAGCTGGGGGATCGCCACTGCCGCGCCGACGTGATGGCGCACTCGGCATGAACGGATCTTTCAACAGGCGGGACTGTAACTTTCCGTTCGCTGCGCCGTCGCATCATCATCACCGGGTCCCTCGCCGATGACCGTCGCCGAATACAACGCTGCCGTTGATGCCTATGCCGATGGGCTCTATCGCTTCGCGTTGAAGCACCTGCGCGATGAGGATCTGGCCAAGGATGTGGTGCAGGAGAGCTTCACCCGGCTGTGGGCCAGGGTGGATCAGGTGGAAGGCGCCAAAGCGAAGAGCTACCTCTTCACCACGGCGCACCATGTCATGGTGGACGAGGTGAGGAAAGGAAGCCGAACGAGGCCCATGGAAGCGCATCACGAGGCGATCCGGCACACCAGCCCATCGCAGCCGGACCTGAAGAGGGTCTTGGAGGAGGCCTTGGCCACGCTGCCCGCCATCCAGCGCAGCGTAGTGCTCCTCCGCGACCTGGAGGGCTACGCCTACGAGGAGATCGCGGAGCTGACCGGCCTGAACCTCTCACAGGTGAAGGTGTACATCTACCGCGGCCGCACGGCGCTCAAGGCCTACATCGGACAGCTCGACCTGGTGGTATGAAGCAGCGGATCGACCATACCAACTACGAGGCCTGGCTGCTCGACCGCCAGGAGGGACGGCTCACGCCAGCGCAGGAGCACGAACTGCTGGTGTTCTTATTGGCGCATCCGGAACTGGATCAGGGCTCCGAAGAGTGGCCCACGCTGGACGCTGCTGCGGACAGCCTGCACGGCGAGGAGAAAGAAGCCCTCAAGCGCACGCTGCCTCCCACGGGTGCGATTAGCCGCGCTACCCTCGAGGACTACCTTGTGGCACGGCTGGAAGGTGATCTCACCCCGGCTCAGGAAGAGGCATTGGAGCAGCACCTGATGGCACACCCCGAGGACGCACGCCTGGCACGCCTCGTAGCGGCCACCAAGCTGGTGCCGGGCTATGAGGCATTTCCGGGGCGGGATTCCCTGGTCCGCGAGCTTCCCCCCAAGGGAGCGGTCGGCCGCCACACGCTTGAGGACCATCTGGTAGCCCGCCTCGAAGGGGACCTGGACCCGGGCCAGGAGTCCGCGCTTTCCGCCTTCCTGGAGCAGGACGAGGATGCTGCCCGGGAATGGCTGCTGTTGCAGCGCACGCGCATCGCACCAGAGGCAATCGTCTATCCGGACAAGTCCTCGCTGAAGCGCGAGGCCCGGGTGGTGAGCCTTTTCAGCGTACGACCCTTGGTCCGGTGGGCTGCAGCCGCTGCCGTGCTGGCCGCTATGGTCACGGCCTGGTGGCAAGTGCAGGAGCCGAAGCAGAAGCTCGCAGCCGGACCATCGGTGAGTACATCGATACCACCAATCACCCCGCCCTCGGCTCGCCGGCAGCAGCGCTCGGCTCCCATCGCGGCTCAACCCAAGGCCGGGCAGGAGGACTCTCAGGCGTTGGGCACGGCGGCATCGCCCCATCCTGAGCCCGGTACTGCGCCTGCCAGCAGGTCCGAGCGCCCCAAGGCCGTGCCGGAGCCCTCGCCGGAACCTGCGCCGATGATTGCCCAGGAAGAGCCTGCGCCGATAGGACTTCGCGAAGAGACGCGGCCGATGGGTCAGGAAGCGCTGGCCCACGAGGGGCCCATTGCTGGACCCTCCCAGGCGATCCGCCTCCCCCGGCCCACACAGCCGGAGGCCCTTCCGCTAGGCCAGGCCTTGGCCGCTACGCTGCGGGAGCGTGTGCTGGAGCAGCCGAGCGAGGCCGGTCGCCCCCTTGATGCCGACGATGCCATTGCTGCGGTGGACAAGGGTCTGCGCACGCTTGGCGGGGACCGCGCCGGCCTGCAGGTGGCACGCGATGCAGGTGGCCGCAGCCGCAGCTTCAACCTGCGCCTCGGCCGCAACCTGGCGATCAGCGCACGCCGCTGAGATCGGACTTATCCCTTCCATGCCGGAGCCCGTTCGGGCCGGTCACTCGCTCAACCGCTCATCATGGGCTGCGTACCGCTCATCACGCAGCGGGCGTAAATCTGTAACGATGGCTGCTCCGGCCACGTCCCATGCACAACGAACAACCACCACCGCCATGAAAACGCCGATCACCCGCTACCTGCTCGTTCTGGCCTCCGTGCTCACCATGGGCTATGCGCGTGCCGCCGAGCCCGTCGTCCGCCCTGTCGCCCGCACCGAGGCATCCGCTCTCGACCGCTCGCTGGAGCGCGCCCTGAGCCGCCACATGACCTTCCCCTGGCTCGCGCAGGGGGATATGACCGGGAAGGTCTACGTGAGCTTCAACATCGATACCGAGGGCAAGGTGCAGGTGCTCAGCTGCTCCAGCGCCAACGAGCGCCTCAAGGACTATGTGCTGCGCAAGCTGGCCCGCGTGGATATCGGAGACAACCCCGATGGCATCTGGCGGACCACGCACCTGGTGATCGATTTCCATCCGGAAGCCAAGGGCTGAGCGATCGCCTGCCGGTGAGGAGGCCCCCGCGGGAGCGGGGGCCTCGCTTTTTCACCGGATGGCTGTAACAAGCAACCCCGGGCGCCGTCCCATGGGAACAGAGACAATCGCCATGAAAGCCATCATCAGTGCCGCCGCTGCCCTCCTCCTGGGCAGCGCCCCGGTCATCGCCCAGGCAGACACCACCCGCGCGTCCGGCCAGCAGGAGTCGGCCGTACGCATCGAGTACAACAGCAAGGAAGGGATCGGGGTGCAGGTGGAGTCCGGCGATACCACCCGGAAGGACGGCGGATTCACCATCGAGACCAAGAACAAGATCATCACCATCACCAGCACGCCCAGGCCCTGGGCTTCCGAGAGCGACAGCATCGCTGAATTGCTAAGGGACAAGCGCCGTCAGCGCCGCCGTGACTTCACCTACTGGACCGGGCTCGACATCGGAGCCAACTTCCTGGTGGGCCCGGATGGGGACGCCGATCTGGATGCGACAGCGGACTTCATGCAGCTCGATCACGGCCGCTCCCGGTTCTTCGCCATGAACCTGCTCGAGCGCAAGGTGGAGTTCGGGAGCCATCACGCCGGGCTCTACACCGGGCTTGGGTGGGAGTTCGTCAACTACCGGCTGAAGAGCAATGCGATCCTGGCCTATGAGGGCGACTCGGTGTTCGGTGTGCCGTTGGAGCAGCCCCGGTTGGACAAGAACAAGCTCCGCCAGATGGGCATTCGCGTGCCGTTGATGCTGGAATTCAACACCCGCCGGGCGCCCCTGCCAACGGCCGATGACGTGCGGGCCATGCGGTCCGATACCACGGGCACTGTGCGCAAGCGATTCTCCTACGACCGGTCGCGCAATGTGCACCTGGCCTTCGGCGTGGTGGGCAGCTGGTACTTCGATACGATGTACAAGCAGCGGTACGAGGTGGATGGCGACATGGTGCAGGACAGGGACAAGGGCGACTACAACCTGCTGCCCTACCGGCTGGCCGCCGCTTTGCGATTGGGCTACGGAGCGCTCAACCTCTTCGCCGAGTACTCGCTGACGCCGCTCTTCCGTGAAGGGCAGGGCCCGGATCTCACGCCGGTCACCGTGGGAATCACGCTCGTGGGGTTCAACTAGCCATGCACGGCGGGCCTCAGGGCCGCCCAGCAGCGCTACGAGGGGTTGGACCCCGGCCGCGGGGGCGGGCTTCAAGCGATGCCTGCCTGCCGCGGCCGCGGCGTGGAGCCGGTCGGCTACATTTGCGGGCCTTCCCAAACGCACGCACCGCATGGGCCGCATCTTCGAGAAACGAAAGCACAAGATCTTCGCGCGCAACGCGAAGCTGAGCAAGCTCTTCACGCGCATCGGCAAGGAGATCGCCATGGCCGTGAAGGCAGGTGGCCCGAATCCGGAGGCGAATTCGCGGCTGAAGGTGGCCATCCAGAACGCACGGGGCATGAACATGCCCAAGGACAACATCGACCGGGCCATCAAACGGGCCCAAGGGGGCGAGGAGGCCGATTACCAGGAGAGCACATACGAGGGCTATGCGCCGGGCGGTGTGGCGGTCTTCGTGGATGCCGCGACGAACAACGTCAACCGCACCGTCGGCAATGTGCGCAGCTATTTCAGCAAGTGCGGCGCCAACCTGGGCACCAGCGGGTCGCTCTCCCACATCTTCGAGCGCAAGGCCGAGTTCGTGATCGATGCGGCCGCGCTCAAGGGGCGCGATGCCGATGAGTTCGAGATGGAGGTGATCGACGCCGGCGCCGATGATGTGCTCCGTGATGAGGAGGGCTTCACCATCTACGCGCCGTTCCAATCCTTCGGCGCCATGCAGCAGAAGCTGGAGCAGTTGGGCGTGGAGGCCAAGAGCGCCGAGCTCAAGCGCTTCCCCTTGGTCACCGCTCCGGCCGACATCGTCACGGCCCGTGCCGTGCTCAAGCTCGTCGATATGCTCAATGAGGATGACGACGTGAATGCCGTGTACCACAACATGGACCTCACCGAGGAGGTGGAGGCGGAGCTGGAGAAGGAGTGACCTGGTCGCGAGCCGGAGCTGACCGGCGCAAAGGCCGGAATGCTTTGCCGGCGCTGGTCCCCGTTAGCGCGCGATCCCTGGCCCCGAAAGGGCCCTGCCTCCTTTGCGCAGGGCAGGCGGCTCATGCATGAGCCCAAGAGCGGCCGAACGCCGCGAGCTCGGATTAACAGCACTTCACGGCGATGGCTCCGACCGGATGGACCGGATCGGCGCGGGAGGGGGATGCATCGCCAGGGCTCATCTCGGCGAACGGGTCGCCCGTTCCGAACGACTGGAGTGCAACGAGTTGCTTCATCCCGAGCAGGGTGCGGAAATCCTCTTCATGCTGCTCTCCCCGCAGCCGCTCAGCGTTTCGTGCTGCCCCGGGTTCACCTTCCCCGGAACCGGATCTGGTAACGCGTGCCGCGCTCGTCCCCGTGCACGGTCATGTGCCCGTTGAGCTGCTCCACCAGGCTTTCGATCAGCGAGGTGCCCAGCGAGCTGCCATCCGGCTGGAGCTTGTCGAGTGGGATGCCCGTGCCATCGTCCGCATAGAACAGGTCGAACGCCTCCCCATCGGCCCGGTGGATCGAAAGGGTGACGAGCCCCTCGCTGCGGCCGTGGAAAGCATGCTTGAAGGAGTTGGTGATGAGCTCGTTGAGCAGCAGGCCGAGCGGTACCATGGTGCTCAGCCCGAAGGCCAGGCCCTGGTCCACCTCGGTGCGCCAGCGGATGCGTCCGCCGACATCGTTGACCCGCACCAGGTCGGAGAAGAGCTCCTCGATATAGGTGCCCACCTCCACCATGGCCAGCTCATCGCCCTTATAGAGCTTCTCATGGATCAGCGCCATGGATGTGACACGGCTCTGGCTCTGGTCAAAAGCCTCCTGCAGGCGGTCATCGGTGAATGACGCGGCCTGCAGGCGCAACAGGCTGGCGATCACCTGCAGGTTGTTCTTCACCCGATGGTGCATCTCCTTGATCAGCACGCTGATCCGCTGGTTCGCCTCTTCCAGCTTCTCCTTCTCCGCCTTGAGGGCGCGCGCCTGCTCGTTGTCGCGGATGCGCGCGGCCTTCAGGTTCTCCTTCATGCGGGCGAGCGCGAGGCCCAGCTTGTCCTGTGCGCCGCGCACGTTCACAGGCACATCGTAGTCGCCTTTGCCGATGGCCTCGGCGCTGCGGGCCAGGGACCGCAGGTTGTCCACCATGCCGTTGAATGCATCGGCCATCTCGCCGATCTCATCCTTCCCGTTCACGGCCACTTTCACATCCACATCGCCCACCGCCATGGAGCGTGCGGCGCGCCCCACCTCGGCCACCGTGCTGCGCACCCCGCGCGTAATGAGGATGCCCATGATGGACACGGCGATGACCACCCCGGCCAGGGCCGCCAGCACGATGAGCAGGCGCACTTCCGCATCGCGCGAGTTGGCGGCCGTATTGCGGGTGATCAGGTCGAGCGACCGCACCTCCACCTCCCGGAGCTTCTCCAAGGCTTCGAGCGACAGCTCCCACCAGTCGCGCGGCGCGATTTCCAGATCGGGCGATCGGCGCTGCTTCACTGTTCCGATGAGCGAGCGCATGAGGTTCACGTCCTCACCTTGGAACACCGCGAGGTAGGTGCGGAGCACCTCGGGGGGCGCATCGCGCTCGAAGAGCAGCATGTTCGTTTCATAGGCGGACACCTGCTCGCTGAGGGCCGCCACCTCGTTGATGTCGATTGGCCGCGCGGCGTACCCGATCGTGAGCTTGTCGCGCAGGACGCTGAGGGCCTCCTTGGCGCTCAGCAGCCGCAGGTGGGCATAGAGGCGGTCCTTCGTACCGGGGTCGAGCTGCAGCTTGCCCGTACGGCCCAGCTCATTGAGCAGCGCCCGCTCCATGGCGCGGTAAGCGGAGCTCACGGAGGTGGCGTCGATCCGTCGGTCGCGGACGCGCTGCCGGAGGATGTGGAGCCCATCGAAGGGGCGGGAGCCCGAGACGGCCGCGCCGGCGGGCATGCCCGGCATCTCCAAGGTGCCCAGCGCGCCATCGGTGCGCGCGTATTGGAGCTCGAGCTTCATGGGCAGCACGTTCATGCCGCTCAGGTAGCCAACGGAAAGGGCGCTCTCGCGTTGGATCTCATGCACCACGTTGGCGTGCAGGCCCATGATGCGCCCTTGCTGGTTGATGTACTCCATCACATCCAGCCGCTTCAGGCTGCTGTCCACCTGCTTGCCGATGAGCAGCACCATGCCCAGCATGGGGATGCCCAGCGTCACCATGAACTTGGTGCGCACCGGCAGGTCGGCGAACCGCCACTTCATCGATCCCAAAGTACGCAGGAGAGCGGCATATGAAGGGCGTTCCGGTCCCGGCTACATTCGCGGCGTCCGCCATCCCCGCGGCACCATAGGACCATGAAGGAGCAGTTCGACGCATTGGAGGCACGGATCGCCAAGGCCCTGGAGGGCGGCGGCAAGGAGCGCATCGAAGCGCAGCACGGGAAGGGCAAGCTCACCGCGAGGGAGCGCGTGCACCTCCTCCTGGATGAAGGGAGCTTCCAGGAGATCGGCCAGCTGGTGACCCACCGCAGCACCAATTTCGGGCTGGACAAGCAGAAGTTCCTCGGAGATGGCGTGGTGACCGGCTATGGCACCATCGACGGGCGCCTGGTGTACGTGTTCTCGCAGGACTTCACCGTCCTGGGCGGCTCGCTGGCAGAGGCGCATGCCCAGAAGATCTGCCGCGTGATGGACCTGGCCATGCAGAACGGTGCCCCAGTGATCGGGCTCAACGACAGCGGCGGGGCGCGCATCCAGGAGGGCGTTGTTTCGCTGGGCGGCTATGCCGATATCTTCTTCCGCAACGTCAGGGCGAGCGGTGTCATCCCGCAGATCAGCGCCATCCTCGGCCCTTGCGCCGGTGGGGCCGTCTACAGTCCTGCCCTCACCGATTTCGTGCTCATGGCCGAGGGCACCAGCTACATGTTCGTCACCGGCCCCAATGTGGTGAAGACCGTTACGCACGAGGAAGTGAGCAGCGAGGACCTCGGCGGCGCAAGCACCCACGCCAGCAAGAGCGGCGTGGCCCATTTCACGGCCGCGAACGAGATCGAGGCCATCCGGCAGCTGCGCCAGCTGGTGGGCTACATCCCCAGCAACTGCGAGGAGGAGCCCCCCGTGCTGCCCTACACGCCGGGCGATGAGCTGCGGCCCGAGTTGGATGCGATTATCCCAGAGAACCCCAATCATCCCTACGACATCCGCCAGGTGATGAACGCCGTGATCGACCCGGACAGCAGCATGGAGGTGCACGCCGAGTACGCCCGCAACATGGTGATCGGCTTCGCCCGGGTGGGAGGCCGCACGGTGGGCTGCGTGGCCAACCAGCCCGCGGTGCTTGCCGGCGTGCTCGACATCGATGCCTCCATCAAGGCCGCCCGCTTCGTCCGCTTCTGCGATGCCTATAACATCCCCCTGCTCGTGTTCGTGGATGTTCCGGGCTTCCTGCCGGGAACCGACCAGGAGTGGCGCGGCATCATCAACCACGGCGCCAAGCTCCTCTATGCGTTCAGCGAGGCCACCGTACCCCGCATCACGGTCATCACGCGCAAGGCCTACGGCGGCGCGTACGATGTGATGAACAGCAAGCACATCGGCTGCGACATGAACTTCGCCTGGCCCAGTGCGGAGATCGCCGTCATGGGCGCCAAGGGCGCTGCCGAGATCATCTTCAAGGGCGAGATTGCCAAGGCCGATGACCCCGCAGCGAAGTGGCAGGAGAAGGAGTCCCAGTACAGGGAGCAGTTCGCCAACCCCTACGAGGCGGCCGCGCGCGGCTATGTGGACGAGGTGATCCGCCCATCGCAGACCCGCTTGAAGGTGATGGCCGCCCTGGACATGCTGCGCAACAAGGTGGACAAGCTCCCCCGCAAGAAGCACGGGAACATCCCGCTCTGACCCTGTGCGGACCGGGCGCAGCGCCGGTGCTGCGGTGGTTGAGCGCACCACGTGGATCGGCCCTGCCCCCGCTTCAGCCCAGCGCCACCGTTCATGGCCGGGGGCCTTAAGGCTCCTGCATGCTTCCATTGAAGCTGCACCGGATCACCCGTTCCCGCAGCGCGGGTGTAAGCGATGCCGCCCATCACGCTGAAGCGCTGCGTGCGCGACCGGCCCCTCTCCGGGGCTGGTAGCCAGGACGGGTGCCATGCCCTGGTCGTTAAGCCTTGTGAACGCGCCGAACGGGAGCCGGGGGGGCCGCGTTAACTTGCCACCTTATCTCACCTTCAAACCATGCTGCTGAAAATCGCTGCCACCGCTGCCATGGGCCTGCTGGCCGTTGCACCCCACGACCCCCTGCCCGATCTCCAGCTGGGCGCTGCCCTGCCCAAGGGCGAGCACGCCATGAAGGATGTCTCCGGCCGATCCATGGCGCTGAAGGACCTGGTCGGTTCCAAGGGCTTGCTGGTCATCTTCTCATGCAATACCTGTCCGTTCGTCGTGGGCTCCGAGGGCAGCGAGGGATGGGAGGGCCGCTATCCTGAGCTGGCGGCCTTCGCGCAGCGCTACGGCGTGGGCGTGGCCTTCGTGAACAGCAACGAGGCGAAGCGCGATGCCGGTGATTCATTCGCGGATATGCAGGCGCGCTACAAGGAAAAGGGCTACCGTGGCGCGTACCTGCTCGATGAGGGCCATGCCGTGGCCGACGCTTTCGGTGCGCGCACGACGCCCCATGTCTTCCTCTTCGACAAGGAGATGAAGCTCGTTTACAAGGGCGCCATCGATGACAACGTGGCAAAGGCTGCGGAGGTGAAGGAGAAGTGGCTGCACAATGCCATCGCGAACCTCGCGGAGGGCAAGGCCATCGATCCGGGCATCACCCGCAACATCGGCTGCAGCATCAAGCGCATGCCGCACAAGCACTGAGCACTGCTCTTCATGGATGCCCGCCCTGCGCCTGCGCAGGGCGGGCATCTTGTTTTCCACCGTGTCCGACGCCGCGGCCCGGGCGCGGCGCAGCGCGGCGGCTCCGGAGATCCGTTGATAATTCGGGCGCCCGGACCGGCTGTTGGGGGTTTCCTTTGCAGGAAAGGCATCCCCGATGAACGTCCTTCTGATCGGCAGCGGCGGCCGCGAGCATGCGCTCGCGTGGAAGATCGCGCAGAGCTCCCTCCTCGATGAGCTCTATGTGGCCCCCGGGAACCCCGGCACCGTGCGCCATGGCCGCAACGCGGAGATCGCCCTGCATGATCCGAAGGCCTTGCGGAGCTTCCTGCTCGAGAAGCGCATCCGGATCGTGGTGGTGGGGCCGGAGGCACCGCTGGTTGCCGGGCTGCACGACCGGATCGCCGCTGATTCCGAGCTGAAGGGGGTCACCGTAATCGGCCCCAAGGCAGAGGGCGCCCGGCTCGAAGGCAGCAAGGACTTCGCCAAGGAGTTCATGTTCCGTCACAACATCCCAACGGCCGCGCACCGCACCTTCGTGAAGGGACAGCTGCAGGAGGCGCTCGATCATCTCGACCGCGTGAATGCGCCCTATGTGGTGAAGGCCGATGGCCTGGCCGCGGGCAAGGGCGTGGTGATCACCAACGACAAGAAGGAGGCCGCGAAGGCCCTGCGCGAGATGCTGCAGCAGGGGCGCTTCGGCGAAGCCGGCGAGCGCGTGGTGATCGAGCAGCACCTCAAGGGCATCGAGTGCAGCGCCTTCCTCATCACCGATGGGGACTCATTCAAGATGCTGCCTGCCGCCAAGGACTACAAGCGCATCGGCCGCGGGGATACCGGCCCCAACACAGGCGGCATGGGTGCCGTATCGCCGGTGCCGTTCGCCGACAAGGAATTCATGCAGAAGGTGCACGATCGCATCGCCGCCCCAACGGTACGCGGCCTGAAGAAGGACGGCATCCCCTATTGCGGCTTCCTCTTCATGGGCCTGATGAACGTGGATGGCGAGCCGTACGTGATCGAATACAACGTGCGCTTGGGCGATCCCGAGACCCAGGCCATCCTGCCACGGCTGAAGAGCGACCTTCTCGACCTCTTCGAAGGCATCGCCACCGGCACCCTCAGCGAGCGGCATGTGGATGTGGATGACCGGACGGCGGTGAGCATCGTGCTGGCAGCGGAAGGCTACCCCGGGGAGCATGAGACCGGCATGGAGGTGGGGGGCTTGGAACTGGTACGCGACGCCTACGTGTTCCAGGCCGGCACGAAGCAGGTGGGCGAACGGCTGGTCACGAGCGGAGGCCGCATCATGGCCGTCACGGGCATGGGGAAGGACCTGGAGTCCGCCATCGCCTCGGCCTATCGCGCCGCAGCGGTAATCGCCTATGAAGGGAAGTACATGCGCGATGACATCGGGCATGACCTGGTGAAGCAGCCCGCCTCCAGGCCGGCTGCGCAGCCCCGCTGAATCAGGCCAGGGTATTGTCGGCCTTGGCCTTGCGGTTGTACCTGCCCTGCTGGTTGAGCCAGTACACCAGGCCCACGAAGAGCAGGCCGGAGATCATGTAGACGGGCGCCCAGCCGAGCGCGGTGATGAACGTGAAGGTCCACTCCAGGAAATGGCCGAGGCCGAACGCGAAGTCTTGCATGGCTTGGTCGCTTGAGGCGCGGCGAAGATAGGCCGGGGCTTCTGGAACGGCCACCATGCCATCGCCGCAATCCGGTTCCGCGGCATCGCCCCGCTGCCGACCTTCGCGCACCCGCCATGCTTGCCGCATTCTTCCGTAGCAATCAGCCGGCCGTGCTGCTGGCGGCGCCAGTGGTGACCGCGCTGCTGTTCGCCCCGGCGTTCTGGCAGGCCCCGACGGTCTCCCAGCCGGTCATGCCGCTGGCTGCCCTCGTCGGCAGCTGGCTCACCGCCCCATGGTCGAGGACGCTGGCCGGGCTTGTCCTGGTAGCGCTGGTGGCAATCCAGCTCGCCGCATTGCTCAATGCTTTGGAGCTCCTGGATCGCCGCAATCACCTCGCCGTGGTCCTCTTGCCGGTGATCCTGGCCGGCCTGGGCGGGCTCGGCTGCTTCGATCCCGCCCTGCTGGGCATGCCGTTCGTGCTCATGGCCATGCGGCGTGGGTGGGCCATCACCAACACCGGCACGGCCTTGTCGCCATTGTTCGATGCTGGCCTGCTGCTCGGACTCGCCGCGCTATGTTACCTGCCTTATGCCTTTCTCTTGGCGGTCCTCTGGGCATCGGCCTCCGTGATCCGTCCCTTCGCTTGGCGGGAGTATGCGTTGCCGGTACTGGCCATGGTCCTGGTCTTCTACTTCGCTTGGGGGGTGCTCCGCTTGGCCGGTGAGCTGCCTTGGCGGCCCCTGCTCACCGTGATGCCGGACGATCCGCATCCCTTCGTGGCCGTGGGCGGGATCCGTCTCGCATTCATCGCTTTGCTGGCACTGCTGCTCCTGCTCGGCTTCGCGGCATTCTTCCGCAGCTATGCGCAGAGCGTGATGCGCGGGAAGAACCTGCGGTCGGCGCTCATGGCGCTGGCCTTGGCGCTGGCGGTGGTCATGGCGCTGCTCGCGCTGCTCAAGGGTGGGTTCCCCGCTGTGCTTCCCGCCGTGCCGGCAGCGGTCCTGGTCTCCTACCTGCTGCTCAATCCCCGCCGAGCCTGGCTGGGCGAGGCGGCAGCCTGGAGCCTTGCGGTCCTGGCGCTCTGGATACGATGGGGCTGAACTTCCACGAACGGCTGCGCGCCGCATGCATCCTGCTGCTCATCGCGGGCTCAGGCCCCATCGCTGCGCAGACGATAACGGTGGTGGATGCCAGTTCGCTGCTGCCATTGGAAGGGGCGCACCTGACCAGCGACCTGCCGGGGACCGCCGCCACCACCGACGCCAAGGGCCGGGCCTCCATCGCAGGCTTCGCAGCAGCGCGTGCGATCCGCGTTGCGCACCTCGGCTACCTGCCGGCATCAATAGCCCCGGATGCGCAGGACGGCGCGATCGTGCGGCTGCAGCGCCAGGCCGTTGGGCTGGATGAGGTCGTCATCGCCGCCAACCGCTTCGAGGACCGCAGACGCGACGTGCCGGAGCAGGTGGATGCTATCGGGCGAGAGCGGATGGGCTTCCTGAACCAGCCGACCACGCCTGGCCTGCTGGAGAGCAGCGGCACGCTCTACGTGCAGCGCAGTCAGATGGGCGGTGGCAGTCCGGTGATCCGCGGCTTCGAGGCGAGCAGGGTCCTGCTCGTCGTGGACGGCGTAAGGCTCAACAACGCCATTTACCGCGCCGGCCATTTGCAGGATCTGATGACCGTGGACCAGAACGCCCTGGAGCGCATCGAGGTGATCAGCGGCCCGGGTTCGGTGGTGTACGGCAGCGATGCGCTGGGCGGGGTCATCCACCTCATCACCCGCCAACCCCGATTCCGCGATACCACGGGCACGGGCCTCCATGGTGCGGCGCTGCTGCGCCTGAGTTCCGCCAATGGGGAGCGCACCGGCAGTGCCACGCTGGAGCTGCGCAGAAGGCGCATCGCGTCGTTCACCAGCATCACAGCCAGTGGATTCGGCGATCTGCGCGCCGGCTCCGTGCGCGATCCCCGCTACGGTGACTGGGGCGTGAAGCCCTTCGTGGTGCGCACCATCGATGGCCGCGATTCCGTGTTCGCCAACCCCGACCACCGGGTGCTGGCCCCGACCGGCTATGAGCAGCTCGACATCCTGCAGAAGCTTCGGCTGCGGACCGGTGCGGTGATGCATACGGTGAACGCTCAGCTGAGCACGAGCAGCGCCATTCCCCGCTACGATCGACTGAGCGAGTACGCCGCAGACAGCTCGGGCCGGATCATCCCGGCCTACAGCGAGTGGTACTATGGGCCGCAGCAGCGGTTCCTGCTGGCCTACACCCTGGAGGCCCAGCGCGCACAGGGGGCCTTCGGCCGGATGCGCCTCACACCGTCCTACCAGGCCATCGCTCAGAGCCGGCACTCCCGGAGCTTCGGGAGCAGCCGCATCGGCCGCCGCTTCGAGCGGGTGCAGGTGCTGGGCCTGAGCGTCGACTTCGAGAAGCGACATGGCCGCCACCAGCTGCGCTACGGCGCTGAGGCGTATGCGAACAGCGTGGGATCCGAGGCGCATCGCGAGCACATCAGCACCGGGGAACGCACCTACCTCGGCACCCGCTATCCCAGCGGTGGCGCTGCGATGAGCAGCTTCGCCGCCTATGCCATCGATGCGGTGAGCTTGGGTGAGCACTGGGTGCTTACCGGCGGCTTGCGCGCAAGTCACGTCGGCCTGCAAGCCCGCTTCGATGACGACCAGGGCTACCGCTTCCTGCAAGGGCGGTTCACGCAGCGCAATGCGGCCCTCAACGGCCGCCTCGGAGCCGTATTCACCACCAGCACCGGCTGGCGTTTCACCGCCCTGCTGAGTTCGGGGTTCCGCGCGCCCAACGTGGATGACCTGGCCAAGGTCTTCGACAGCACGCCGGGCACGGTGGTCGTCCCTAATCCTGACCTGCGCCCGGAACGCACCGTCAATCTCGAGGCGGGTGCAGCCAGGACCATCGGCGAGCGGTTGCATGTGGAGGCGGTCGCCTTCCGCACCTGGTACATGGATGCGCTGGTGGTGGAGCCCTTTCGCTACAACGGCCTCGATAGCATCGACTATGACGGCACCTTGAGCCGCGTAACAGCCTTGACGAATGCCCGGCAGGCCTACTTGCTCGGCGCACAGGGCAGACTCTCGCTGGCCGTCACCAAGGCGCTGCTGCTCACTGCGGGGCTTACGCACACCTACGGCCGCGTGCGGACCGCAGGCGGACCCCGCCCCTTGGACCATGTGCCCCCAACCTATGGCCGGGCCGGCCTGCTCCTGCGCGGGAGCCGGCTGGAGGCGGAGGCCTATGCGCTCTTCAATGGCTGGAAGCGGCTTTCCGATACGGATGCCACCCCGGGGAGCGAGGACAACCTGCAGTATGCCACGCCCGATGGCACGCCCGCTTGGTGGACCATCAATGCCCGCTGCTCCTTCGCCCTCAGCAGCCGCCTCCAGCTGCAGGCCGCCATGGAGAACATCGCCGACCTTCATTACCGCACCTTTGCCAGCGGGGTGAGCGCACCAGGGCGCAATGCGCAGATCAGCCTGCGGGTGCACTGGTGAAGGCGGCGGGCTACCTTCGCCGCATGAAGTTCGGCGTCGTCACCTTCCCCGGCAGCAATTGCGATGAGGACATGATCCATGTGCTGGAAACGCTCTTCCAGCAGCCCGTGGAGCGCCTCTGGCACAAGGAGCACGACCTGAAGGGCGTGGACATGGTGGTGCTGCCCGGCGGATTCAGCTACGGCGACTACCTGCGCAGCGGCGCCATCGCGCGCTTCTCGCCCATCATGCAGGAGGTGGCCGCGCATGCCAGGAAGGGCGGGCTGGTGCTCGGTGTGTGCAATGGCTTCCAGGTGCTCTGTGAGGCGGGGCTGCTGCCCGGCGCGCTGCTGCACAACGCCGGACAGAAGTTCATCTCGAAGAATGTCTTCATCCGGCGCGGCACGGCCGATACCGCGCTCACCAACGCGGTGCCCGACAAGGCGCTGAAGATCCCCATCGCGCACGGCGAAGGCCGCTACCACGCGGATGCCGATACGCTGAAGGCACTGAAGGACAGCGACCGCATCCTCTTCCGCTATTGCGACGAGCAGGGCAAGGTGACCGAGGAGGCCAACCCCAACGGCAGCAAGGACAACATCGCCGGCGTGTGCAACAAGGGCCGCAACGTCTTCGGCATGATGCCGCACCCGGAGCGTGCCTGCGACGAGCGGCTGGGCAATACCGAAGGAAGGAGCCTGTTCGAGTCCTTGCTGAAAGCGGTTCCCGCCTGATCAAGGCACCAGGCTGCGCATCACGGGCCGCAGGCTCTTGGTCTTCCATAGGTCGATCGCTCCGGAGGCAGTACTGAGGCCGGTGCCTTTCCAGCCCGTGAATTCCTGTCCTTCGGAGGCACGCAGCTCGATCCGCATGGGCACGCCCTCGAAGCAGCGTACAGCATGCTTGCCTGGTGAGAGCGCGAGCCCTTCGAGCAGCAGTTGGCCTTGATCGGCGCGCGGCGCTTCGATAATGGTCTCGTGCAGGCGCCGGCCCGTGTGCCTGGCGAGGTGAGCGAAGAGGTGCGCGGGGCGTTGCGCTGCGAAGCCCTTCATCTCAGTGAGCGATGCTTCCGGCGTGGGCATGTCGAGCTGCAAGTCCCAGCGCTTGAAGTCGGCGGCGAGGTCGTCGGTATGCGCGTGATAGAGGCTGTCAGCGATGGCGGGGACCTGCAGGAATGCCGTTGCTTGCAGCGCGGTGATGCGCGCCAGCAAGCGCTGCTGCAATTCCGCATGCGCGAGCAGCTGCGGTACGAAGGGCGTTTCGGGCAGCGTGGCCAGCGACATGCGCTGCACGCTGTTCTCGTGCGGCGGCGCCCACAGGTCCATGTCGAAGAGCACCCAGCGCCAGCGGCCATCGCGCTCGCGCGGCCGGTAGCAGCGCACGTTCAGTTCATGATCGGCACGGCCCGTCCAGAGGTCGATGCACGCGAGGTCGATCAGGCTCCGCGTGTCGATCACCGCCTCGATGCTGTCGATGGAGGCGCCGCGCACCAGCAGGTCGCGCGACCGGAGGAAGTGGTCGTCCTTGCCGCTGCGCTCGGTGGCAGCCGGCCCTTCCAGTACATCGAGGGCTTCGGCGTTGCTGCGTTGCTTCAGCCATTCGGCATCCTTCGCGGGCATCCAGCGGTAGAGGCCCCAGTATGCGCCGTTGAGGTAGAGCGGCTTCGCCACGGAGGGCTGCACCAGCGCATGCAGGTTGAATCGCTGCACGAGCTGCTCCATCACCGTATTGCGCAGGAAGGCGTTGGGTGAGGCATCGGCGCGCAGGACGCCCTCCTGAACGCGTGTGCCGTCGCTGAAGGCGAAGCCGGCTGAAGGGCTGTCGTATCGGTTACGCGCGTGGAGCTTGAAGGAGCGCTTGCCCAGGCCCCGCGAGCCGCTTCCGAAAAGGCGGACGCCCACGGGCGTGGCCATGCTGTCGATGCGCGCGATGGCGCTGCGCTCCCAGGGCATGCCGTGCCGGGTGTGGTTCTGTGCCGCGCCAGGGTTGTAGATGCCGGTGCTGTCGCCCCACAGGTCCTGCGGATCCAGCGCGAGCGCGAAGCCTTCACCGGCATGGCCATTCGCCGGCACCAGGAGAACGGATTCTTCTCCAACGAGGCGATCATGCTGCAACGCGATGGCGCGAACAACATTTCCGGGCGTGACATCCACGGGTTCCACATAAAGGGTGGCAGCGCTTCCGCGCGGGTCGCTGCCGTCAACTGTGAAGCGCACTTCGCCTTCGGCCGTTGCGATCAAGCGGCCTTGGACATCGAGTGTGAGCTGCGGCGCGTTGCTGAAGCCATGCGCGATGTTGCTCGCCTTGTTCGCTGCGCCGGGTGTGGGCTGCGCGAAGAGGCTCCAGGCCTTCTGGCCATCAGGCGCACGGCCCATGCTGGTGTTGGCGCGCAGGGCCGGATAGGAGAAGAGGTCGGCGATCGTGAGCCCATCGGGCGCGATCAGCAGCACCGCGCCTCCTTGCTTCTCCAAGGTGAAGCCCAGGTGCTGCCCGCCGCGCTCCGGGTGCCCGTCGCACAGCAGGAGCAAATGGCCCTTGGCCTGAACCCGCAACGGCGCATCGATCACGTGCTGCCGGCCGTTGATGGCGATGCGCCAGTCCAGCAGGTCAATCGGGTTCGCGCTGGTGTTGAAGAGCTCGATCCAATCGGGCGTGCGGCCTTCGGCGTCTGCGTAGCAGCCGTGGTTGCTGGCGCAGAGCTCGTTGATCAGCAGGCCCTGGCCATGCGCGAGCATGGTGGACAACCCGAGTGAAGCGGCCAGAAGAATCCTCACGCGCCGAAAGTAGAGCGCTTGGTCTTGTGCCTCAGCGCACCTCCGCCCCCGGCCCGATCACCTCCTTCGGCTGCACGAACACCAGCTTGCCGGTGGCATCCTCGGCCATCAGCACCATGCCCTGGCTCTCCACCCCGCGCATCTTCCGGGGCTCGAGGTTGGCCACCAGCACCACCTGCTGTCCGGGCAGTTGCTCCGGCGCGTAGTGCATGGCGATGCCGCTGACCACGGTGCGCGGCTGCGCCTCGCTGATGTCGATGCTCAGCTTCAACAGCTTGTCGGCCTTCGGCACGCGCTCGGCCGCAACGATGGTGCCCACGCGGAGGTCGAGTTTCGCGAAGTCGTCGAAGGCAATGTTCGCATTAGCCACTGTGGCGGCATGAGCAGAACCAGGAGCAGGGGCAAGGGCAGAGGCAGGGGTTGTCTCGACCGGCGCATTCGCATGCAGGCGATCGATCTCCGGCTGGATCTCCGCGTCGGTGATGGGCTTGAAGAGGTGCTCGGGCTTGCCCAGCGTCTGACCTTCACCGATCAGGTCACTGCGGAAGGCCTCGTTCCACGGCAGCACACCGATGCCCAGCATCCGGCGCAGCTTCGTGGTGGTGTGCGGCAGGAAGGGCTCCAGCACGATGCTGAGCACCGCCGCGAGGTTCAGGCTATTGGCCAGGATCGCGCGCGTGCGCTCCGGATCGGTCTTCTCCAGCTTCCAGGGCTCGCTGTCGCTGAGGTACTTGTTGCCGGCGCGGGCCACGTTCATGGCGCTGCCCAACGCATCGCGCAGGCGGAAATGGTCGATGTGCCTTGCCACCTCCTCCACGCTGCCGTGCACCGCACTCCACAGCGCTACATCCATGTCGAGCTTCTCACCGGAGGCGGGCGCCTTGCCCTCGTAGTACTTGTGGCACAGCACGAACACGCGCTGCACGAAGTTGCCGATGATGGCCACGAGCTCGTTGTTGTTCTTGTCCTGGAAGTCCTTCCAGGTGAACTCGCTGTCCTTCTGCTCGGGGATGATGGTGGCCAGGCAGTAGCGCAGCTCGTCCTGCCGCCCGGGCCAGCGCTCCAGGTACTCGTGCAGCCACACGGCCCAGTTGCGGCTGGTGCTGATCTTCCGCCCTTCGAGGTTGAGGAACTCGTTGGCCGGCACGTTCTGCGGCAGCACGTAGCCGCCGTGCAGCTTCAGCAGGATCGGGAAGATGATGGCGTGGAAGACGATGTTGTCCTTGCCGATGAAGTGGATGAGCCTAGTATCGTCAGTCTTCCACCATTTCTCCCAATCGGTTGGCTGTCCCTGAGCCTGTCGAAGGGCAGCCCAGCGCTTGGTGGCGCTGATGTAGCCGATGGGCGCGTCGAGCCACACATAGAGCACCTTGCCTTCGGCACCGGGCAGTGGCACGGGCACGCCCCAGTCCAAGTCGCGCGTCATGGCCCGGGGACGCAGACCGTCTTTCAGCCAGCTGTTGCACTGGCCCAGCACGCTCGCCTTCCATTCCTTGGGGTCGTGGTGCTGCGCGCCATCGAGCATGCCGGTGTTGATCCAGGTGTCGACCCATTGCTGGGCCTCGTCCATCTTCAGGTACCAGTGCTGGGTGGGCTTCAGCACGGGCTTGGCGCCGCTGAGGGTGCTGCGCGGATCGATCAGATCCTTGGGGCTGAGGGCGCTGCCGCACTTCTCGCACTGGTCGCCGTAGGCATCGGGGTTGCCGCAGGTGGGGCAGGTGCCCATGATGTAGCGGTCGGCAAGGAACTGCTTGGCTTCCTCATCGAAGTACTGCTGCTCCTCCTGCACGCTGAATGCGCCGTTCTCCAGCAGCTTCAGGAAGAAACCCTGCGAGGTCTCGCGGTGCAGCTCGCTGCTGGTGCGGTCGTAGATGTCGAAGTGGATGCCGAAGTCCTGGAAGGCATGGCCCATCAGCGCGTGGTAGGTGTCCACGATGGCGCGGGGCGTGGTGCCCTCCTTCATCGCGCGGATGGTGATGGCCGCGCCATGCTCGTCGCTGCCGCAGATGAAGAGCACCTCCTTGCCGCGCTGGCGCAGGTTGCGCACGTAGATGTCGGCGGGCAGGTAGGCCCCGGCGATGTGGCCGATGTGCAGCGGCCCGTTGGCGTAGGGAAGGGCGGCGGTAACGGTATGGCGGGCGGGTGACTTCACAGGGCGGGCGCTTCGGACCGCGAAAGTACCGGGTATCAACAGTTGGTGGTTGTCAGTTGGAGCCGCCGCTACCACAAGATCGTCGGAGCCCGCAGGCACATTCGCAGCACCGCATCCATGTCCGTGCTCATGCCGCCCCCCCTGCGCCCCGGCGACACCATCGCCATCGTCCCCACTGCGCGCGCCATCACCACGGAGGAGCTGCGCGACGGCATCGCGCTCGCCGAGGGCTGGGGCCTTAGGGTGAAGCTGGGCGCGGGCATCGGACGCAAGCGTTTCCAGCAGGCCGGCACCGCCGAGGAGCGCGCCGCCGATCTCCAAGCCGCGCTGGATGACCCCGCCGTCCGCGCCATCTGGTGCGCCCGCGGCGGCTACGGCACCGTGCACCTGCTGGACCACCTCGATCTTTCGGCGCTGCGCCGCGACCCCAAATGGATCGTGGGTTTCAGCGACATCACCGTGCTGCATAATGCCCTGCACAACATCGGCATCGCCAGCCTGCACGCGCAGATGCCCTTCAACATCGGGGCGAAGACAGAGGCCACGCGGGAGACGCTGCGGGCCGCGCTGTTCGGGGAGATGTTCCAAGTGGTGGCCACGAGCTTCGGGCCACGGGCCACGGGCTTGAGCGGGGACGCCAAGCCCGTGGCCGACAGCCCATGGCCCACAGCCCGCGTCGGCCAGTGCGAAGGCGTATTGATCGGTGGCAACCTCTCCCTGCTCTACGCCCTGCGCGGCACGCCCTACGACATCGACCCGCGTGGCAAGATCCTGTTCATCGAGGACCTCGACGAGCTGCTCTACCACATGGACCGCATGCTGCAGAACCTGCGGTTGGCGGGCTGGTTCAAGGGGCTGGCCGGGCTGATTGTGGGCGCCATGAGCGACATGCGCGACAAGAACCCGGACGATCCCTTTGGGAAGACCGCTGAGCGGATCATCGCCGATGCCGTGGGCGATTCCGCCTACCCCGTCTGCTTCGGCTTCCCCGCCGGCCACATCGACGACAACAGGGCGCTCATCTTCGGGCAGCAGGCGCGGCTCACCGTTGAGCCGGAGGGCGCGATGCTCACCTACAGCCAAGGGCATACCATCTGATCGTCAGGCGATTGAACCGCCCGCTCAGGCAGGCGATGGGCCGGTAGCAGGCAGGTCGACCCGAAGGGCCGACCTGCCTGCTACCGGTTCCGCAGTGCGGGTGCGCTGCGCGTCAGTTCCGCTCGAACTTGTTGAAGCCCGCTGGAATCTCGAACAGGGCCGGCTTCTGCACGGCCTTGGTGACCTGCTTCACCTCCAGGCGGCTCACCTCGGCCCCATCCAGCTTGTGCTCCACGCCCAGCATGGGGAATACGCCCTTGGCATCCTTGATCTGCAGGAAGAACACCGCCTGCTCGTCCTTGCGGTTCAGTGTCTCGAGCAGGGGGATGAAGAAGTTGAATTCGTCCGCTGCCACCCAGTAGGTGATCACGCGGTCCTCCTTGGTGCTCTTCACCACCCACTTCTCGCACTTGTAGCCGGCGATGTCCTTCAGGTCGGAGGTTTTCTGCACCTGCGTCTCCACGTCCTTGGGCAGGCGCATGTTGGGCACATCCATGTACAGCTTGCGCTCGGGGCTCAGGGCGGTCACGGTCTTGTCGTGGGTATCCACCAGCATGATGCCCTGCACCTCGCCGCGGGCGCTCACCTCCTCGATGCGGACATGCTCGCCTTTCACGTAGTACTTGTAGGTGGTCACCACCGGCCCGGTGGTCTTGGTGAACTCAATGACCCCCTCGAAGGCCTGGGCGCTCAGGGAGTTGCCCATCCCTGGAAAGGCCAGGGCGGCGAGGAGGAGGAGGCGTTGGGGGAGGAGCATGGGCAATCGGTTTTCCGGCTGAAGAGCGGCGCGGCCGTGGTCGTTGAAGTGCTCGGTCGGGCGGATGTTGCCCAATTTTAGGGCCTTCAACGGGGCGGTGGCTGCATGGTTACGCACCTTTTCTCTACAGATGGCCGAGCATAACCGCACCGGCGCCGAGGGTGAGCAACTGGCGTGCCGTTACCTGGAGGAGCGCGGCTTCGAGGTGCTGGAGCGCAACTGGACCCACGGCAAGCTGGAGATCGACATCGTGGCACGGCACGAGCGCTGCATCGTGTTCGTGGAAGTGAAGACCCGCAGCACCAGCCAGCACGGCGAGCCCGAAGAGGCGGTGAAGAAGGGCAAGCGCGGCAAGCTCATCAAGGCTGCCAATGCCTATATCCTGGCCACCGGGTGCGACCTTGCGGCCCGATTCGACATCGTGAGCGTGATCTTGCACCCCTCGGGGAAGCCCTACATCCACCACATCCCCGACGCGTTCTATCCCACCAACCATGACAAGCCGTTCTAATCCCGGCCGCGGCCGCCAGCGCAGCAGCAAGCCATCGCCCAAGCCGAAAGCCGACGAGCGCCCCGGCGCCCGGGCCGATGGCACGCCCCATTCCAAGCGCTTCGGCAAAAGGCCGCCCAAGGCCGTGCGTGAAGGAGGAAGCACGGAGCGTCCGAAGCGAACGGACGAACGGCGGTTCGAGGGGGGGCGCAAGGCCGCGGCTCCATCCGGCCGGGACGATCGCCCGGCTACGCGGCGTGCAGACCGGGAGGGCGGTGAACGCAAGCCGCCCTACAGGAAGCCGGGGCCCGGCAAGGGCGGTGCGAAGGAGCGTTCCGGCGGCTACCGGGGAAGGCCCAAGCCCGAGCCGCGCGGAGAGGATGATGGCAGCATCCGCCTGAATCGCTACCTCGCCATGAGCGGCGTAGCCAGCCGGCGCGATGCCGATGCGCTCATCAAGGCCGGCGTGGTCACCGTGAACGGCCAGGTGGTGACCGAGCTGGGCACCAAAGTGAAGCCCACCGACAAGGTGCACTACGGCGGCCAGCGCCTCAGCCGCGAGACCAAGCGCTACGTGCTTCTGAACAAGCCCAAGGACTTCCTCACCACCACCGAGGACCCGCGCGATCGTCGCACGGTTATGGCCTTGGTGGAGCAGGCCTGCGCAGAGCGCATCTACCCGGTGGGCCGCCTGGACCGCAACACCACCGGCCTGCTGCTGCTCACCAACGACGGCGACCTGGCCAAGAAGCTCACCCATCCCAGCCACGGCGCCGAGAAGATCTACCACGTGACGCTGGACAAGAGCGTGACCAAGGCCGACCTTGACCAGCTGGTTGAAGGCGTGCCCTTGGAAGATGGCCCCGCCCGCGCCGATGAGGCGCGTTATGTGGAAGGGGCCAGCCGCCGCGAGGTGGGCCTTAAGCTCCACATGGGCCGCAACCGCGTGGTACGCCGCATGTTCGAGGCCCTCGGCTACGAGGTGGTGAAGCTGGATCGCGTGGTCTTCGCGGGCCTCACCAAGAAGGACCTGCCGCGCGGGAAATGGCGGCACCTGAGCGAAAAGGAGGTGCTGTTCCTGACCAAGCGGAAGTAGCCCCCCTTCGGCCTGCAGGTAACACCGCGCTGTGAACGAACAGCACGGGAATTGCCGTTAGCCCCTTCAGGGCGCCGGTAGCTTGCGCACCTTCCCCATGCTGCGCAAGGCCCGCACCTTCCTCCTCGCGTTCGCTGCGGTGCTCGTGCTGGCTGCCGGCGTACTTGCGGTCATCGCCACGGCGTATGAGGATGAGGTGAAGGCCCGGCTGGTGGGTGCGGTGAATGAGCGCCTGCTCGCCCCCGTGAGCGTGAGCGGCATCGATCTCACCCTGTTGGCGCGCTTCCCCAGCGCCAGCATCCGGCTGCGCGATGTGAAGGTGGATGAGGTGCGCACCGATGGGCGCCCCCCCGATACCCTGCTGGCAGCCGAGGAGCTCTTCCTGGAGTTCAACCTCCTCGACCTCTTCGGGGGCGACTACACCGTGCAGCGCATCCATGGCAGCGCGGTGCGGCTCTATCCCGGCCTCGATGGCCATGGAGCCGAGAACTTCCGCATCTGGCGCGTCGACTCCGGCGCCACCGCCGATTCGCCCATTGCGCTGGAGGAGCTGAGCGTCGATGGGCTGGTGCTGCGGTACACCGATGCGCGCTCGGGCCTGCTGGTGCGCGCACGCAGCAAGGCCCTTGCCCTGGCTGGACGTTTCGGAGCGTCCAGCGAGGTCCGGCTGCTGGGCGATGCCCATCTTGACCGGTTGGAGCGCGGCGGCCGCGTGCTGCTCAGCGACCGGGAGACCCAGCTTGCGCTCCGCATGGCCTTCGGCGAAGGCGCCTTCCGCATCACGGAGGGAGAGGTGCAGCTGGGCCGGGTGCCGCTGCAGCTCAGCTTGGCCGTGCTTGCCGGGCCCAAGGGAAAGGAACTGGAGCTGCGGGCCAGCGGCCTGGGCCTTGACCTGGAGCGCACCGTGGAGCAGCTGCCAGCGGCCCTGCGCACCCCCATCGACCGCTTCAGCCTGAGCGGCGAGCTGGACCTTGCAGTGCGCTACGGAGGGCTGCTGGACGGCCCTGGGCCGGCCCTGTCCATCGGCGCCAAGGTGAACAAGGCGAAGCTGAAGGAGAAGCGCAGCGGCGCAGCGGTCACCGATCTTTTCGGAGAGCTGGCCCTTGACCTGGGGCCTGATGGCAGCGTGCGCCGGTTGAAGGTGAAGGACCTGAGCGCACGCAGTGGCAGTGGAACCTTGCGCGCCGACTGGACATCGGGCGGCGTGCGCAATGCCCAGGTAAAGGCCGACATCCGGTGCGACATGGGCATCGCCGAACTCCTGCGCATCGCGGGCGTGGATACCCTGGAGCTGGCTTCCGGCCGGCTCACGGCCGACCTGAAGGTGCAGGGCAGCCTGCGCGACATGGCCGATCTGCGGCCCGCTGACCTGCGGGCGCTGAAGGTCACCGGCCACGCGGCGCTCTCCGACGCCACGCTAAAGGTGAAGGGCATCCGCCACCGGGTGGAGCAGCTGCACGCCGAGCTGGCCCTCCAGGGCAACGATGCCACCGTGCGCGGGCTGAAGGCCGTGGTGCAGGGCAGTCCCATCGAGCTGAGCGGCACGCTGCGGAACCTGCTGCCCTTCGTGCTCTTCGAGCAGGAGCGCCTGGTGATCGAGGCCAAGGGCAGCAGCGAGCGGCTCGACCTGGCAGCGCTGCTGCAGAGCGATGCGCCCAAGACCGGCAGCAGCGATTACGCGCTGGTGCTGCCCGCCACCATCGAGCTCGACCTGCGCGCGCAAGTGGATGAGCTGCTCTTCGAGGACTTCCGGGCCACGGGCATCAACGGAACCATCCGCCTGAAGGACCGCGTGCTGCGCGCATCGCCGGTCACATTCAGCACCGCTGAGGGCGCCGTGCTCGGCAGCTTGGAATTGGACGGCAGGGGCGGTGAGCGATCCGCTTTCTATCCACTCGCCATCGATGCGCAGGTGAAGGACATCGAGGTGAAGGCCCTCTTCCGTGAGTTCCGGGATTTCGGGCAGGACTTCATCGGCCATCGGCACCTCAGCGGCACCGCCCGCGCCAGCATCGTCTTCCGCGCGCCGCTATCGCCTGCCATGAAGCTCGACCGCGACCGCATCGCCTGCACCATCGACATCGCGGTGGACAACGGCGCCATCAAGGAGCAGCAGCAACTGCTGGCCGTTGCCGACTACCTGCGCAAGAACAAGCTGGTGGCGCCCTTCGTGGATACCGATGAGCTGCGCAAGCGGTTGGCCGAGGTCCGCTTCGCCAGGCTCGAGAACCGCATCGAGATTCGCGACGGCGCCGTGCATGTGCCGCTGATGGACGTGCGCAGCAATGCCCTCGACATCGAGCTGGCCGGCACGCACTGGTTCGACGACCGCATCGACCACCGCCTCAACTTCCGCCTCAGCGACCTGTTCCGCCTCGGGAAGCCCGCTAAGGATGAGTTCGGCCCCATCGCCGACGACGGCACCGGCATGCGCGTGTTCCTGCGCATGCGCGGCACGGCCCAGCAGCCCATCTTCGAGAACGATGGCGCCATGGCCGCCACCAAGCGCCGCGCGCAATTCCAGCAGGAGAAGCAGCAGCTGCGCGCCATCCTCCGGGAGGACATCCTGGGCAGGAAGCCGGAAGGCACATTGGCGGAGAAGCAGCGCGAGAGCACCCGTGGCCGTATCGTCATCGAACCGGATAGCGCCGCCGCGCCGGCGCTGGTGCAGGATAAGCCGCGCAGGGGCATCGACCGCCTCTTCAAGGACGAGAAGGAGAGGGACGAGGGCGGGAAGGTGACGGTGGAGGAGTGAGCTATTCCTTAACCCAGCGCGCCGAGAAACGGCTTCCATCGCGCGCGGTCACTTGCACGAGATAGAGGCCGGGAGGCAGTGCATCGGCATCGATCCAGGTCTGCGCATCGCTGAGCGGGTGCTCGTGCACGAGCAGGCCCTGCGCATCGTGAAGCCTTGCAACAGCCCCGCCGATCTGGTTGGCCATGCGCAGGTTGAAGCCTTCTGAACCCGGATTAGGGAACATGGAGAACCCCGCCTGCGCTGCTTCGGGCACGGAAACGAACTGCTCCGGGCCGATGCGCGCCACCCAGGCCTTGGGCATCGGGTCGTCCGCGTCGTAGTCATACACGCTGCCCATCACATACACGGCGCCATCGGGGCTGGCCACCACGCTGCTGAGGAAGTGATAACGGTTGATGGCATCGCCGTTGAAGACGTACTCGCCGAGGATGTTCAGGGCGGTGTCCATCTTCAGCACGTGGATGTTGCTGGTCTCGTTGCTGTACGGCCAAGGACCGCTCTGCCAGGCGAAGTCGGCGTACGCGAAGGCGAAAGTGCTTTCATCGAAAGCGCTCATGCCACGGGATATTCCGGGGCGCATGGTGATGGCGGGGTTCGTGGTGTTGAAGAACTTCACCGTGTCCAGCAGGATGCCAGTTGGGCTCAGCCGTTGGATAGCTACAGGGTGCCACCAATCCGGCGACATGATGCGCTCGTACATGCCGCAGAGCAGCAGATTGCCCGAAGGAAGCATGAGCGCGGACAAGTTGTCGTCGAAGTCGCTGCTGGCGCCCCATGCACCAGTGCCTAATGAAGGGATAGGCTCGCACCCGGAAACGCTCAGGTCGCCGGTCAGGTGGACAAGCGCGTTGTAATATGAACCGCAGTCCTGGGTGTTCTGCGGCATGATGGCGATGATGCCGTCTTGGGAATCCGGCACGCAGGCATGGAAGCGGCCCACACCAATCTGTTCGAGCACCATGAGCGAATCGCAAAGGCCGATTCCCGGACAATGCCGCATCGCATGGAACTTGAAATCGCCTACCCAGAAATCCTGGTAGGAGTACCTCCCATACACCAACGACCCATCGTCGTCAACGAATCCTAGACCATCGAGGCCGCCATGCCAACGAGCACCATGCCTGAAGTATTGGATGCTGCCATCGTTCACTTCTGCCACAAAACACTTGTTCTCATAGGTCAGAGCAGTGGAATCCGAGAAGTAGCCGGTGACATAGAACCCGTTTCCGTTGCCTCGGTTGTAGATATGAAGTGCGTTGGCGAGTTCATCCGGCCAGGTTATCGCAATTGTATCCCAGCTGGCCCCAGTGCTGGAGATTTGCACCATGTAAGCACGGTTCAACCAAGCGGGCGGGGAGTATGTGTCAGTAGCGATGGCCAAACCGCCGTTTGCGGTGGCACAGCCGTCAAAGACAGCCGATGGCAGCTGGTCGCCGGACGCGATCAGCTGCCATTGGCATAGGGCGGTTGATGCGCTGCAGAAGAGCAGCGCAGATCCAAGAGCTCGCATGACCTAGCCCCCAGCGCCTGCCTGAATGATTCCGTAGGTGAAGCTCCAGCGGTGCAGGCGGTGCGTCGCGTAGGTGCTCCCTGAGCCCGTGTACCAGCCAAATGCCTCCGAGGTGCTTGATAGGAAGCGCTTGGTGGGGCAGTGCTGGTTCCTTATCGCCATCACGGCGCTCCATGTCCCTGTGGTGGCGTTGCCGGTCCAGAACTGCATCGATGCTGGCGGCAGGCAATTCGGTTCGGTTGGAGAACTGTTGCTTCGGGCGTAGAAGGTCTTCGTATCGCGGTGGCCATCGCCGAGCGGCGCGGGGCCAGCCAAGAGCGGATGGTCATACCGGTAGCGCCTAACTGCCGGGCTCAAGTCGGTAGAATTCTCGTTCACACGCCATATCTCCACATCCGTCAAGTATTCTCCTGGTTGCAGCGCGTAGAGGTTGGCCGCATTCATGCGCCACTCGATCTCCTTGTTGGCGCAGCGCCTATTCGGGTCGATGTTGCCCGTACAGTCGCACGGATTGCTCTGGCCCAGGCTATTCCCCCACCAGTGCGAGACCGTGTAAGTGGAGTTGGGTGGGTTGTTCACCTTCTCGTATCCACTGCCGATCTGGTATTGCACGATCAACCCTGTTGCTCCCTCTTCCGGCTCCACCACATCCACGAGCACCACATGCTGGTCGTCGGTGGTCAGTGGCGCGAGCGCATCCAGCGCGGCGTTGAATGCCGCATAGACGCTGGATGCGCTGCACTGGCCACCGGTAAAGGCCAACGGCACCGTGATGCTGCCTTCGGCGAGGTCATTGTACGCCTTGCGGAAATCGCCAGTGGCGTAGTTGAGGCCGGCCTCGAGGTACCAAACGGCATCAGCGATGCTATAGGCCTCGCCATCCTTGGGTGTGCCTTGCCGCGCTTCTGCGGCGTTCTGCAAAAAAGCTTTGATGCGGGCGCCGATGTGGTCTTGTGCGGGCGAGGGAGCTGTTGGCTCAACCTCCTTCTTGCAGGCGCCGAGGAATGCCGCGCTGAGTGTTGTAGCGGCCATGAGCGGGATCAGGCGCCTACGCGCCCAAGCGGTTCTGCGGTTCTGCGGTTCTGCGGTTCTGCGGTTCTCATGGTGATAGGGGGGGGGTGGAGGGTTGAAGGTATTAGCACAAAAGGGCGAATTGTAGCGGCGGTGGAAAACTATTCACGCCAATTCGCCATGCTACCCGGAGCACCAGCCTTGCCTTGCCAAACGAGAAGCCGCGCAAGGGCATCGACCGGCTCTTCAAGGACCGCAAGCCCGCTTCGGCTGAAGCTCCGGCGGACAAGAAGGACGAAGGGAAAGGGTGGTTGGGGAGGAATGGCCCGCGACCTTTACCGACCTTCACGCCGTGGACCTCTACTCCCGCAAGCAGCGCTGGAAATTGGTGCTGGCCGCCGTGGCCCTGCTGCTGGTGGGCGCCTCGCTGTGGTACAGCAGCCGCATCGTGGAGGATATCCGCGCCGAGGAGCGCAGAAAGGTGAGGCTCTGGGCCGAGGCCGTGCAGAACCGCGCCGAACTGGTGAACTACACCGAACGGCTCTTCGAGCGGCTGCGCGATGAGGAGCGGAAAAAGGTGCAGCTACTGGCGGATGCCATGCAGCGCCTGGGGCGCGCCGAGGAGACCGACTTCTCCTTCTACCTCCGCGTGGTGAGCGACAACACCACCGTGCCCGTGGTGATCGTGGACGCACGTCGCGAGGTGAAGTTCCACCGCAACCTCGACACGGCCGTGGTCAACCACCCCGATCGCCTGCGGGCCGAAGTGGACAGCATGGCCGCCTTGCGTCCGGCCATCGAGATCGCCATCCATGGCAATCAGAAGCAGTACCTCTACTACAAGGACAGCAAGGTGTTCACCGAGCTGCAGGAGGTGATGGATGGCATCATCCGCAGCTTCATCTCCGAGACCGTGATGAGCACCGCCGCCGTGCCGGTGATCTACACCGACAGCACACGCACGCGCATCCTGGAGACGGCGAACGTGGAGGAGGAGGTGCGTGCGGATACCGCCGCCCTGGGCGCCCGGCTGGCGGCCATGGCCCAGGTGAATGCGCCCATCGCCATCGACCTGCCCGGCAAGGGGCGCAACTACATCTTCTACGAGGAGAGCCTCGTGATCCGGCAGCTCCGCTACTTCCCCTATGTGCAGCTGGCCATCCTCGCCCTCTTCCTGCTGGTGGCCTACGCGCTGTTCAGCGTGTTCCGCAATGCCGAGCAGAACCAGGTGTGGGTGGGCATGGCCAAGGAGACGGCGCACCAGCTGGGCACGCCCCTCAGCTCGCTCATGGCCTGGATCGAGCTGCTCAAGCAGCAGGATACCGACCCGGCGGCCATCGCGGAGATGCGCAAGGACCTCGACCGCCTGGAGGTGATCACCGAGCGCTTCTCCAAGATCGGCTCGGCGCCGGCCCTCGCGCCCGAGAAGCTCTACCACACCCTGCGCGCCACGGTGCTCTACCTGCGTCCGCGGCTGCCGGCGCGAGCCCGCATCGAGGTGACCGCTCCCCAGGACACCGAACAGCAGGTGCCGCTGAACCGCCCGCTCTTCAGCTGGGTGATCGAGAACCTCATCCGCAATGCCATCGATGCCATGGAGGGCGAGGGCTCCATCGCCATCGAGATCGTTCCCGAGGCCGGGCAGGTGCACGTGGACGTGACCGATTCCGGCAAGGGGATTCCGTCCGCGCAGCACCGCACCGTCTTCCAGCCCGGCTTCACCACCAAGAAGCGCGGCTGGGGCCTGGGCCTGTCCCTGAGCAAGCGCATCATCGAGCAGTACCACGGCGGCCGCATCTTCGTCAAGCGGAGCGCGCCGGGCAAAGGCACCACGTTCCGCATCACCCTCAAGACCTGAGCACACCCCCATGCAACCGAGCACCAAGCAACCGCCCTGGCAGCGACTGAGCCGCATGTCGGCCATGATCTTCGGCCTGCTGCTGGCCTATGCCTGCTACCGTTACAACGCCGATTTCGGAATCGGAGGCCCCGCGTTCCTGCAGGGCTGGCACGTGACCACGGACATGATCCTCTACCTGGGGGCGCCCTTGGCGGTCACCATGCTCCTCAATCGCTTCGCCCCGATCCGCACGAACAGGCTCTGGATCACCGCCCTGGTGCTGCAGGCGGTGACGGTGTACGTCCTCGCGGACCTGCACTACTGGCGGTTCCCGGCACCCGGGCTGGAGGCCTCGTACTCCGACCTCTGGGCGCGCTTGCTGGACTAGGCCATGGCCGGCCTATACGTGCACATCCCGTTCTGCCGGAAGGCCTGCACGTACTGCGACTTCCACTTCAGCATCTCCACGCGCGGGCGCGAGGCGGTGCTCGGTGCCATGCATCGCGAACTGGAGGCGCGCAGCGCTGAGCCGGCTGCGCCGCTCGGAACGATCTATTTCGGCGGCGGCACCCCCAGCCTGCTCGCGCCGCAGGCGATCGGGGCCTTCGTGGAGCAGGCGCGCCGCTTGCTCGCCGTGGAAGCCGGCGCCGAGGTCACCTTGGAGGCGAACCCGGATGACATCACCGAGGCACGGCTGGAGCAGTGGTGGGCCATCGGCATCACGCGGATCAGCCTCGGTACACAGAGCTTCCGCGAGGACCGGTTGCGGTGGATGGGCCGCGCGCATGACGCGGACCAGGCCCTGCGCAGCATCGGGCTGATCGCAAAGGCCGGATTCGCTTCCTGGACCATCGACCTCATCTACGGGCTGCCGGGCATGACCTTGCAGGAGTGGGAGGAGCAGCTCCGCATCGCCCTCGACCACGGCCTGCCGCACCTCAGCGCCTATTGCCTCACGGTGGAGCCCCGCACGGCGCTGGCCCACCAGGTGGGGAAGCACCTGGTGGCCATGCCGGGCGACGAGGCGCAGAGCGACCAGTTCGAGCTGCTGATGCAGCGCATGCGCGAGGCCGGCCTGGAGCATTACGAAATCAGCAACTTCGGCCGTCCGGGGCACTGGTCACGGCACAATACCAGCTATTGGGAAGGCGTGCCCTACCTGGGCATCGGGCCTTCCGCGCACTCCTTCTTCGGCACCCGCCGCCGCTGGAACGTGGCGAACAACGCACGGTACGTCCATGGCGTGGCCGCCGGCGCCGGTTACTGGGAGGAGGAAGCGCTCACGCGCGCGCAGCGCACCAACGAGCGGCTGCTCACCGGCCTGCGCACCAGCCGCGGCGTTGAACTGTCGATGCTGGAGCTCGACGTGCTGCGCCTTCAACGGGCCGCCGTTGACCGATGGATGGGCACCGGGCATATGGAGCTGCGCGATGGGCGGTTAGTTTTGACCGGAGCGGGCAGGCACTTCGCGGACCGGATCGCAAGCGACCTGTTCATCGTGGACGATGCTGGCTGATATCATGCACCGCGGGCGCCGCTTCAAGGTCGACCTTTCCCAGCCGATCGACCTCTCGCTCCCGTTGGCTGCGGGGGATACCGGTCCGCGCGCCTGGCACGTGGGGCCCGTGGCCATGGAACCCGTGTGCATGGGCGACCGCGTCTTCGCCGTCAGGGAGGGTGCGCCGGTGAACTTCCGCGACGTGCGCTTCAACCCGCACGGCCATGGCACCCACACCGAGAGCGTGGGCCATATCAGCCCCGAGTGCCATCCGGTGGGCGGTCTCCTCAAGCGGTATTTCTTCACGGCCCAGATGGTGAGCGTGAGGCCGGAGGGCCGGAGGGCCCCCGATCAGCGCGAGGACCGCGTGATCACCTTGGAACAGCTGCGCAGCGTGGTGAGCGAGCGTCCGCCCGAGGCGCTCGTGATCCGCACCCTACCCAATGATGAGGGCGCCGCCACCCGGCAATGGAGCGGCAGCAACCCCTGCTACCTCCAGAGCACGGCCTGCGCCTGGTTGCGCAGCATCGGCGTCAAGCACCTCCTCCTCGACCTGCCCAGCGTGGACCGCGAGGAGGACGGCGGGGTGCTGGCAGCGCACCATGCCTTCTGGGACTTCCCCGCATCGGTCGACCTGGAGCGCACCATCACCGAGCTCATCCATGTGCCGACCGCTGCGGCGGACGGCGACTACCTGTTGGAGCTGCAACTGCCGCACTTCATCAACGATGCGGCCCCGAGCCGTCCGGTGCTCTACGCGGTGCTGCCATGACCATCGAAGAGCTGCAGGCCCATTGCAGCACCAAGTCCGGTGTGAGCTGGGATGCACCCTTCGGGCCCGACGTGCTGGTGTTCCGCGTGGCCGGGAAGATCTTTGCACTGGCACCGCTCGATGTCTTCGCCACCATCAACCTGAAGTGCGACCCGGAGCGCGCCATCGAGCTGCGCGAGCGCTACCCGGGCATCGTGCCCGGCTACCACATGAACAAGCGGCATTGGAACACGGTGGAGGTCACCGGGTCCGTCCCGCGCAAGCTGCTCCTCGAGCTGGTGGACCACAGCTATGCGCTGGTGCGGGCCAGCCTGCCGAAAAAGGTGCGCGAGCAGCTCGATTAGGCCGGGACCGGCGAGCAGCCGCCCGCAGCAGGTGGTGCACGGCCGCCCTGTGGCCCGCCAAGGGGCCGCGGCGCATTGCCGACGGCCTGCGCGGGCCCAATACCTTCGCCCCATGGCGCTGAACGGCCGACGCACGGGACGCATCGTCCTCGGGTTCTTCTTCCGGGGGCTTTTGCTGCTGGTGCCCATCACCGTCATCGTATGGACGCTCTGGCGGGTGCTGGCCTTCCTCGATGGCATCATCCCGCTCGACATTCCGGGCCTGGGCCTGGCTACGCTCCTCGCGATCATCACCGTGGTGGGCTGGCTGGGCAGCACCATCCTCTTCCAGCCCTTGGCGGATTTCGGCGATGAATTGCTGCAGCGCGTGCCGGTGATCAAGACCATGTACGGCGCCCTGAAGGACTTGATGGAGGCCCTCGTGGGCAGCAAGCGCAAGTTCGACCGGCCGGTGATGGTGCGGCTTGGCGCGGGCATGGAGGCGCATCGCCTCGGCTTCATCACCCAGGAGGACCTGCAGCACCTCGGCATCGGGCCCGATATGGTAGCGGTCTACTTCCCCCACGCCTTCGCTTGGAGCGGCAACCTCATGGTGGTGCCCCGAGCCAATGTGAGGCCGATTGATGCGGAGCCGGCCGATGTCATGAAGTTCGTGGTGAGCGGAGGGGTCTCCAAAGTCGCCGACGAATGACCCCCAACGGTGCGGCACGCCGCTTGTCAGGCGCTGGGGACATGCGCTTCCTTGCCCTGTTCCTGCTCGTGGCTGCAGCCCCCCTGGGCAGCGCGGGCCAGCCAGCCGTCTCCATTGGGTCCTACGCCTTCAGCGATGGCGTTCATCCCACCTTCACCTTCCCCTTCGAGGGCACCGATGCGCGGTTCGTGGAGGCGTGGTGGAAGGACGAGCTGAAAGGCATCAGCCAGGCCGTTTCCAACAAGAAGGAGGTGGTCGCCGCCGGCGCACTGCTCCCCCAGGTATCGCCCGACACCGTGCGCGTGCTGGTGAAGGCCGAGCAGCGGAAGGGCGTACCCATGCTCACGGCGCATGTCGCCGTCCTCACGCGCGAGGGCTGGATGGCCCCTTCCAGCGACCCGCGCGCCTTCGAGGCCGCCAAGGCGTTCGTGCAGGAGCGGAGCACCCTGCTGCGCCGGCAGCTGGCCCAGCAGGAGCTGACCCAGGCGGAAAAGGGGCTGGCCCGGCTCATCAGCGAGCTCAACGGCCTGCAGCGCGAGAAGGAGCGGGCCGAAGCGGGCATCGAGCGCAGCCGGCAGCGGGCCGCAGAGGCGGTCACGGAGCAGGAACGGCTGGCGGCCGAAGCGGAGGAGGTGAGCCGAAAGGCCGAGGCCCAGCGCAAGGAGAATGCCCAAGGACCCGATGCGGAGGGGGAGCGGCTCCTGGCCGACCTCCTGAAGCAGCAGGCGCGCGCAGCCGAAAAGCGCAAGCGGGCCGGGGAGGACGAGCTGTCCGCCCGCAAGCGGGCCGAGGAGCTCGCGCAGGAAGTCAGGAAGAACCTCCAGGATCAGGAGCGGAAGCGGGTGGAGGTGCAGCGGCAGGAGGAGCTGGTGCAGCAGCTCCGGGCCAAGCTCGACGCCATCCGCTGAGCCCGCCTACCTTGGCGCACCGCGCATGCGCAGCCGCCAACAGGCCCTCGGGCTCCTGCACCTCACGGTGCTCATCTGGGGCTTCACCGGCATCTTCGGCAAGCTCATCCAGCAGGGCACACTGCACCTGGTGTACACGCGCACGGTGATCGCCGTGGCGGGATTGGCCCTCATGGCCTGGTGGATGGGGCGGTCGCTCCATTGGCGCACGCCCAAGCTGGGCGTCTACCTCCTCACCGGGCTCATCATCACCGGGCATTGGATCACCTTCTACGGTGCCATCAAGATCAGCACGGCCAGCATCGCAGCGGCCTGCCTGAGCACCAGCACCGTCTTCACCGCCCTGCTCGAGCCCTTCTGGTTCAAGCGGCGCATCCGCGCGTACGAGGTGGTGCTCGGCGTGGTGGTCATCGGGGCCCTGCTGCTCATCTTCGGGCTGGAGAGCGGGCACCGGCTGGGCATCGCCGTGGCGGTGCTGAGCGCACTGCTCAGCGCCTGGTTCAACATCATCAATGCGGTGCTCGTGCGCCGCGACAATGCCTTCCGGATCAGTTTCTATGAGATGGCCAGCGTGGCGGTGGTGATGGGCCTGGGCCTGGCCATCGCCGGCGACCTGCCTCCGCCGCTCTGGGACCTGCCCACCAGCGACATCATTTACCACCTGCTGCTCGGCCTCGTCTGCACCTCCTTCGCATTCGTCACCGGCATCGTGGTCATGCGGCAGCTCTCGCCCTTCACCGTGATGCTCACCGTGAACCTGGAGCCGGTGTACACCATCCTCATCGCCCTGCTCATTTGGGGCGAGGAGGAGCGGCTGCAGCCGGGTTCCTACCTGGGCATCGCCATCATCCTCATCTGCCTCTTCGTCAACGGCTGGTACCACCGCCGCAGCGCCATCGCCGAGGTGGCCGAGCCCGATCCGCTGGGGCGCGGGTGATGCTCAGGGAGGAAGCCTAACGAGGCGTCTGCGCGCTAACGTGTGGCCCATCGCATCACATACTTGAACTACCACGAGACCTTGCACACCATTATCAATTCGACGGTTCCGCTGCTCGTTCGGACCTGCAGGCGCTAAGACGCCGCGATGGATGAGCCGGCCAGTAGCGTCGAGCACCACGATCATACTTCCCGCCGGAATACCGGAAGCGGAAGAGAGGTTGATCTCACCATTGAACGGCGATGGCCCGATGGACCACTCAGAACCGAAGACTGGAGGCTCATGCACGGATGTGGCGATCTGAATGCATGTATCACCCGGATAGCTGAGATCCCATCGCGCGATGTAGTTCACCGTATCGCCGCCAAGGCCAAGGGTAATCATGTTCGGGGCCACGTAGAGGTAATCTTCTGTGGCCGCGATGCTGAGGAATACCGTGTTCAGGTTCTTGCCGAAGAGGCACAAGCGCTCACCGTCGTACCGCCCAAGCGTGTAATAGTCCGGAGAGCCCGGAAGCCAGGTACGCCCCGAGAAATAGAGCTCCCCGTTGCGCATGTCGAGGTCGATGGCCTGGGTGATGAAGTTCAAGCCGGGGAAAGGGTCGGCGAACTGCTGCCCATCCCATGTGGAAAGGGATGTGGCGGCGTTGCCTGCGGCCACGTTGTAATCGCCGGCGATGTACAGTTTCCCCTGGAACTCCTGAAGGTCGTTCACCCACGCATCACCCCTTATGCCCTGGCCCACTTGGCGCAGTGTGTCGCCATCCAGCCAACCGAGTTCATACACGATGGGCGAGTTCAGGTTGCCTGCCAGGATGTACCTGCCCTGGTAATAGGCCAAGGTCGTGAACCACATGTCGCCAACGGTGGGATACGTGCAGCCGGACGACCATGTCCCGTTCGCGTAGCGTGCCACGTTATTCGCAATGGGCGCCCCAGCCAGGGTATCCATGTTGCCAGCAAACAATACCCCGTCCTCTAGCTGTGCAAATGCCGGCACATAGCCATTGGTTCCGCCAGTTCCAATTGGCAGCCAGTTGCTGCCGTTCCAAAGCGCCAACCTCCTGCTATCCGGAACGCCAATGGCATAAGGGAACAATCCGGCGATGAGGATGGAATCCCCCCAGAAATTAGCCCCAATGACCGGGAATGCCTGCGGATAATGGACGCCCTGCCCCATCGGGTGCCAAGCCTCATCCTCCCAGTAAGCCGTGCCGTTCACCAGCAGGCCCCCGGCAGTGCTGAAGTGCCCGAAGGCGTGCACGCGCTGCGAAGCAGAGTCGTAAAGCAGCCGGCGCACGCCATCGTTCATGCCAAGGCCCAGCTCGCTCCACTGGGCTAGGGCGGCTACGCTCGTTGCGAGGAACACATTGGTCAGCGTGATCCGAAGGGTCATCGCACCAAGATGAGCTCGTTGCCTACCAACCGGTCGCCAGCCCTCAAGCGCAACAGGTAAGCACCCGGCGTGGTGCTCTGGAGCGCAATGGGCTGGGCTGCTGCACTGGGCCTCAAGCGCTCGGCTTGCACAAGCCGCCCAGCTGCGTCATGCACCTCGAGTTCCACAATAGGCACGGCGAGCCAGTCAGGCCCGAAGGCCAGCGACAGGCTGCCATCCGTAGGGTTCGGGAAGGCCAGCACGGCTTGTCCGGAAGGCGCCGTGCCAGCCTCGTCGATGCCTATGGTTACATCATACTGCAGTTGGGCATGGTAAGCCTCCCCAGTGGTGGACGATTGCGTCGCGTAGGTGAGATAGCAGTACGGATTGACGGTTGGCGGGCAATGGAAAGGGAAGGCGAGGTTCGAGTAGGACGCCCCCACCAGATAGAGTCGCCCACCGCTCCACGGGATAGCGCGGGCCACCCCGTCATTCCCCAGGCCGCCCAAGTAGGTGCCGAAGAGCAATTCATCACCGGGCGTGAAGCCCATGACCAATGCATCCGTTTTGCCGGAGCCGGGGGGATCAACGCACGCGGGCTGGAAGAAGGTATTGGGCCTCGGAATCGTGGGCAAACCGGGGCCGGCATCCAGGCCCACCACCATGTTGCCGCCCTCATCCGGCTCGAACGATTTCGGCCAGGCTTGAATGAAGGTGGACCAGATGAACGCTTTCGTGGTACCACTGAAGCGGACGATGTAGTAATCGAACTCGGCGGCGCTCCGCGGATAATGCACCTGCGATCCGGAAGCACAATTCGGGAAGCCGCTTCCGGTGGGCGGCGCGCAATTCACGCTGGAATAAGCCGTCGCGCTGGTCTGCCCGCTCATGTAGAGGCTCCCGTCCAGATTGCGGCCAAGAAAATGGCCCGTCTCATCCGCAGAGCTGCCCACATACGTGGACCAAAGGAGCTCTCCGCTCGGAGAGAGACAGGCGATGTACCCATCGTTCAGCCCGGCCGTGTTGGTCACGTTCAGGTTCTGCTGGAAGTAGGCGCCCGGCAAATTGCACAGCGGGAAGCCGCCGGTGGTGCCGGTATGCTGACAGTTCACCGGTGCCAACCTGCGGCTGGCGGTATTCCCGCTGAAATAGACGTTCCCCGTCACCGGGTCGATGACCAGGTCGTTCGCGTGCTCCTCCGCAGCGCCTCCGAAGAAGGTGCTGTGCACCAGGTTGAAGCCCTCATCGAAATGGCAGTAGAAGACATCGCCTTGGCCGCTGATGAAGGCCTGCGTGTAATCCGTTGTGCCCGCAGGATCGCAGATGGGGAAGGTGCCCGTGGTGCCCTGGCAGGTGAGCTGTGGCACCGGTTGGTTCGGACTCTGGGACCAAGTGTTCCCCACCACGTGCACATGGTCGTTCGGCCCTACGCGGATGCGCGCGGTGAAGCTGATGCCTTGGCCCAGATAAGTGACAAGTTCTGGTGTAATCGGCGCTGTTAAACGCGAGAATCGTGCGATGTATGAATCTCCTGCCGGGTATGGTTCCGAGGTATTGTCGAAGAATCCACTCCCGAATTGCTGCAATGGCAAGTTCGTGCTCAGCGTCCGCCCAAGGATATACACCGAGCTTTCATCGCTGGTAACGTCTATGCTATAAGCGGCATCGAAAGCATTGCCTCCGAACAGTGTCGTGTACCTCCTACCGTAACCGTTATTGAACTCGGAGATGTATGCCTCTGCAGAGCCTTCGAATACCCCGTCCTGTGCCAATTGCAGCGGAAACGCCGGGCTATGCGTCCGTCCGCACACGAGCAGGCTTCCATCGGCCAGCACGCGGGCATCCGTCGGGTAGTCGGTCTCGGTATGCCCGTAGAACGTACACCACTCCGGCTCCATGTCGGAGCCGCCACCCATCGCTCCTAAGCTCGCGCTAACGTCGATTATGAGCGGGTATTCCGGATCGTAGGTGCTCGGCGCAAAGCCCACAGAGATCTCGCCTGGGAAGAGCTCGTAATCCACCTCTGCATTCACCAGCACGGTGCCGCCGTTGATCTGCTGATAGCAAAGCCCTTTGGGCAGCACAATCGCGAGACCACCAGCATAGGCTTTCAGTTGGTCGTATGCATCCAGGATCAGGCTGTCCTGCCCGCTGAACCGGAGTTTCAAGTCAGCTGGGTTGCTGCCCGGCCGCATCACGAAATAGAACTTCGGCCCCCACGGGTTGCTGTAGGCGTGGAAATCGATGAAGGGATAGACCTCCGGATACACGATGCGCCGGAACGCATGTTGGCCCATCAAGGGCTGCGGAAGGTGGCCCAGGATGAAGTTCCAGTAGTCGGGCTGCTCCTCATAGGCATTGGGCTCGCAATTCAGATTCACTTGGGGGCCAATGAACCTCATGCCTACCCGGTAGATCGTGTCCGGGGTGCTGTACGAGGTGTCGCGCGCACCCAGCTGGAAGAAGACCTCGTTCTTGTTCGTGAAGAACATCTGCGGGAACGATTGGATGCTGTAGTACAGCACGTCGGGCACCTGGCCGCCTTGCAAGGCCGTGAGCTGACCCTTGTTCGGCATGTAGGCCGCCTGGCTGCTCGGAGCCTCGCCTTTGTGGTCTATGGGGATGAAGTCCTGCTGTTGCGCGAATGAACTGCCGACGGCTACAGCGAATGCGATGAAAGCTGCCCTAGCACGATGCGCAGCGCAAGAGGCGATGGGCGATGGGCGATGGGCGATGGGCGATGGGCGAACATGAGCTAGGGTATTGGATTGGTGAAGGTATGTGCGGGAATGGTCCGTGCAAGTGATTAAGTGGAAACGCCGGGCAGCCGGATCCGCTGAGCCACGGTTGAACCACGCACCGCCCTCCGGTGTTGCCCGGTACCTTCGCCGCCTTCGCACGCCATGTCCGAGACCAAGATCATCGCCCCCTGGCAGTACTGCCCCAGCCTCACCCGCTACGAACGATGGAGGACGCGCGCCGTCCGCATCGGCGACATCGGAATAGGTGGCCACAACCCCATCCGGGTGCAGAGCATGACCACCACGGATACCATGGACACGGCCGCCACCGTGGCCCAGAGCATCCGCATGATCGAGGCCGGGTGCGAGCTGGTGCGCATCACCGCGCCCAGCAAGAAGGACGCGGAGAACCTGGCCGAGATCAAGAAGCAGATCCGTGCAGCGGGTTTCAGCGCCCCCTTGGTGGCCGACATCCACTTCACGCCCAATGCCGCCGAAGTGGCCGCCCGCATCGTGGAGAAGGTGCGCGTGAACCCCGGCAACTACGCCGACAAGAAGAAGTTCGATGTGCGCGAGTACACCGATGCGGAATACGCGGAGGAACTGGAGCGCATCCGTGAGCGCTTCACCCCTCTGGTGCGCATCTGCAAGGAGCACGGCACCGCGATGCGCATCGGCACCAACCACGGGAGCCTCAGCGACCGGATCCTGAACCGCTACGGCGACACGCCCGAGGGCATGGTGGAGAGCGCCTTCGAGTTCCTGCGGATCTGCCGCGACGAGAACTACCACGAGATCGTGCTGAGCATGAAGGCCAGCAACGTGCAGGTGATGGTGCAGGCCTACCGTCTGCTGGTGCACCGCATGATGGCCGAAGGCTGGGACTACCCGCTGCACCTGGGCGTGACCGAGGCGGGCGATGGCGAGGACGGCCGCATCAAGAGCGCGGCGGGCATCGGCGCGTTGTTGGAAGATGGCATCGGCGACACCGTGCGCGTGAGCCTCACCGAGGACCCCGAGTTCGAGATCCCCGTGGCGCGGGCCTTGGTGGACCGCTACAACGACCGCCGCGGCCACGCGCCCATCCCCGAGGTGGCCCAGGTGCCGGTGGACCCCTTCAGCCACCAGCGCCGTCATAGCCGCGAGGTGCTGAACATCGGCGCGCGCCATGTGCCCGTAGTGATGGCCGATCTCAGTGGCCGCAAAGAGATCACCCCCGCCTCGCTCTTCGCGTGGGGCTACCGCTACAGCGTGCCGCTGGACAAGTGGAACATCACCGACCAGGCGTGCGACTACGCCTTCATCGGCAAGCACACGATTAACTTCGAGATCCCGGGCACGCTGGGAATCGTGCAGGAGCACGCCACCTGGCTCACCAACAAGAGCAAGGAGCGGCACTACCCCTTCCTCACGAAGAGGGACTACCTCGGCGGTGCGGAACGCCACCCGCAGTTCAACCTGGTGTACGCCACACTGCCAGACCTGGATGACGCCTTCATCACCGCGCTGAAGGCCGACCCCACCGCCGTGCTGCTCATCGACACGCACAACGCGCACGGCATGGCCGAGCAGCGCCGCCTGTTCTTCGAACTGATCGCGCAGGAATGCCCGGTACCGGTGATCATCGGCCGGGCCTACGGCGCCATCTCCAACGATGCGCTCGTGCTGCACAGCAGCACCGACATGGGTCCGCTGCTGATCGATGGCCTGGGCGATGGGGTCTTCATCGCCGACGAACACGGGGGCCGCGAGGACCTGGTGTGCCGTACGGCATTCGGCATCCTGCAGGCCACCCGCACGCGCACCAGCAAGACCGAGTACATCAGCTGCCCCAGCTGCGGCCGCACGCTCTTCGACCTGCAGGAGACCACGGCCAAGATCCGCGCGCGGACCAGCCACCTGAAAGGCGTCAAGATCGGCATCATGGGCTGCATCGTGAACGGCCCCGGAGAGATGGCCGACGCCGACTTCGGCTACGTGGGCACCGGCCCCGGCGTGATCACCCTCTATCGCGAAAAGGAAGTGGTGAAGCGCAACGTGCCCAGCGAACATGCCGTGGACGAGCTGATCGCGCTGATCAAGGAGCACGGCATGTGGGTGGAGGCGGAGGGCTAACTTCCCGCCACCATGCGCCGCCTCGTCCTCCTATCCCTTCTTGTGCTGCCCTGCTGGTCGCACGCGCAGCGCACCCGCGCCCTGGAGCAACTGGCCTACACGATGGCCGGTTCCTACACCAGCGCGGCACCAGCACAGGCCGACAGCAGCTACTTCGAGATCGAACTGGAAATGGTGCGCATCTGGCCCAAGCGGCGGGATGGTGCCTGGTTCTACGTGGAGCAGGCCACGGCCGCCAGCAAGGAGAAACCCTACCGCCAGCGGATCTACCACCTGCGCGAGGAGAACGACAGCACCTTCATCAGCCGCATCCACACCATCAAGGGCGGTGCGACCTTCTTCGGTGCCTACAAGGACCTTGTGAAGCTGGCCACGCTTTCCCCCGACTCGCTGGTGGCCTTGGAGGGTTGCGACATCACCCTGCGGCGACGCGGCGACACTTACGTGGGCAGCACCGAGGAGGGACGCTGCCCCAGCACCCGCGAAGGGGCCAGCTACACGACCAGCGAAGTGGTGCTCAGCGCCGACCGCATGGTGAGCTGGGACCGCGGGTGGGATGCCGACGGCAGGCAGGTGTGGGGCGCTGAGAGGGGCGGCTACGTGTTCCTGAAGCGGACCCGGTGAGCGCACCAAGGCCGCGCCTTACAGGGCACGGCCTCGGTGTATGGTGTATGGATGCGGTTCACTCGGAGGCAGCCACCTGGGCGGTGGCCTCGGCGGCCTGCGTACCGTCGCCATTGGTGGCGGATACGCAGACGAGCAGCAGGAAGAGCACGGCGGCTTGGATGAGGGTGCGGTATTTCGTTTCCATGGTGGTCGGTGCTTCGGGTCCTGTGAACGGCGCGTGGCGCACCCGGTTCCCGCTTTTCGACCGATTCCGACTGGTGATCGACGGAGCTTGTCAAGCCCATCCCCGCCTCATTTGCCCAGGTAGCCCTTGATAGCGGCTACATAGGCCTCGAATGCTGCCAGCCCTGTTGACGAAACCCGGCAGGAGGTATTGGGGTAGTTGTCCTTGAAGCTCTTCGTCACTTCGATGTAGCCCGCCTCCTTCAGCTTGGAGATCTGAACGCTCAGGTTGCCGCGCGTGGCGCCGGTGCGTTCGAGCAGGAAGTTGAAATCCGCGCTGTCCACGCCCACCAGCAGGCTCATCACCGCCAGCCGCAGCTGGTTGTGCAGCACGGGGTCAAGCGGCGCGAAGGGCATCCTCTTGTCGCTTCAGCAGGAATCCCGGGATGATGTAGCCCACGAGCATGGCGCCGCAATAGAGCGCGGTGAGCAGGCCCGCGTCCGCGGTGAAGTGCATGGCGATGCCCGCCGCCCAGAAGAGCAGGCCTCCGGCGATGAGCGGCCGGAACCTCAGCACCTGGCCGGTCAGGAAGGTGGGGAGGCCGGTGAGCAGCGTTACGGCAGGCCCCGGGTCCAGGCCATTGCGCAAGGTGCCGAAGAGCACCAGCATCAGGGTGATGACGAAGCTGCCCCAGACCCAGCCCACGATGCGGTCCATGGGATTGCTCACCCGCTCGCTGCGCGATTGGCGCGCGCCATGGATGGAGCTGATGAGCCCCCCCGCGATGCCCGCCACGCCCCAGGGCATGCCGTAGCGCACGGATGGGCTGAGGCCAGTGAGCAAGTAGGTGGCCAGCATGGCGCCCGTGAGCAGGATGCCCCAGAGCACGAAGTAGAAGCTGTAGCGGCTGAAGCTGCGCTTGGCCTGGCCGATCATGCTCTCAATGAGCCGCAGGCTCTGGTCGGGAGTGAGTTGCTGTTCCATGGTCGGGTTGAATTTTGGGCAAATATAGACAAGTCTATATAGTAAACAATATGGTGCCCACATTTGTGTCATGCGCATCCTTTTGGCAGGGGCTTCGGGCCTCGTGGGCGGGTCGGTGCTGGAGCAGGCCCTGAGCGCCGGTGGCATCACGGGCGTAGCATCCCTAGCGCGGCGCTCCAGCGGAATCCGGCACCCCAAGCTCACGGAATGGATTCCAGGCGACGGCGACCTCCTTTCCGCCCTGCGCCCTGAGCCGGTGGACGCGGTAATCTGCTGTTTGGGAACAACCATCCGCAAGGTGGGCGGCGACCAGGCCCGGTTCATGCACGTGGACAAGGACCTGGTGGTGGGCCTGGCGCGCTGGGCCAGGCAGCTGGGCGTGCGCAGCTTCGCCGTGGTGAGCGCCATCGGGGCGGATGCGCGGTCGCGCGTGTTCTACAACCGGGTGAAGGGCGAGATGGAGCAGGAGCTGAAGGGCATGGGCTTCCCCGAGCTGCACATCTTCCACCCCTCCATCCTCACCGGCCCGCGCAAGGAGAAGCGCACCGGCGAGCGCATCGGCATCGTGGTGGCGAAAGCCCTGGCCCCGCTGCTGCCGGACAAGTACAAGCCCATGCCGCACGATGTGCTGGCGAAGGCCCTGCTCAACTGCATCGGCAAGCCGGGCGGCACGCATGCGCACCGGGCGATCCGCGCGCTGGCAGGCGCTTAGAAGTTCACCAGGCGGCCTTGGGCCAGCGCCTGTTCGGCCTCATCAAGGCCCGTGCCCAGGCTGTCGCGCAGGGCGGTGAAGGCGGCGCGGTCGGCTGCGGCGATCGGCTCGGCGCTGGGGAATTCCTCGCGCCGATGGTCCACCTGCTGGCCGTTCTTCCAGAAGCGGAAGCACACGTGGGGCCCGGTGGCCAGCCCGGTGCTGCCCACCTCGCCGATCACATCACCCTGTTGCACGCGCTGGCCCTGCTTCACCAGGATCCGGCGCATGTGCAGGTACTGGGTGGTGTACACGCTGTTGTGCCGCACCTTCACGAAGTTGCCGTTGCCCCCGGTGCGGCCGGCCTGCTCCACCACGCCACCGCCCACGGCCAGGATGGGCGTGCCATAGGGTGCGGCGTAGTCGGTGCCGAGGTGGGCCTTCATCACCTTCTGCACCGGGTGCAGCCGCTTCATGGTGAAGCCGCTGGTGATCCGGCTGAATTTCAGCGGCGCCTTCAGGAAGGCCTTGCGCAGGCTGTTGCCGTCCTCGTCGTAGTAGGCCGCCTGCTTCCCTTCGCCGAACCGGAACGCTGCCTTGGCCACGCCGCCGCTGGTGTAGCGGGCCGCCAGGACCTCGGGCGGGCCCACGCGCTGCCCTTCCACGGTGCGCTCGGCATAGGTCACGCTGAACACATCGCCCTTCTGGATGCGGTAGAAATCCACCGTCCAGGCGAAGACCTCGCTCAGCAGCACCGCCAGCACGGGATCGGCGCCCGCCGCAGCGAGGTCGTTGTACAGCGCTCCGGTCACCGTGCAGGCGATGGCGTGGTGGCTGGTCTCCACGGGTCGCTCGCCCACGGTGACGTAGAGGTTCTCCGGCAGCAGGTGGAAGACCACGTAGCGCACGGGGTCGGCCTCGTAGATGAAATAGCGCGGCGTGGCGCCCGCGGTGTCGGGCGTAAGGAAGGCAAAGGGATGCCCGGCCCGGAGGCGCCGTACGTCGAAGAGCCCTTGGGCGCGCTCGGCCACGGCATGGGCCACGGCCAGGGGTACGCCCTCGGCGGTGAGGATGCTGCTGAAGGTGGCGCCGGGGCGCACCTTGCTTTCACGCAGCGTGAGGCCCTCCATGGAGACGCCGAAGACCGTGGGCGCCGGCAGGGGCAGCGTGGCGGTGTCCGCGGCCACGGGCTCCTCCACGTACTCCACATGCGGCCGCACGTCCACGCCGATGAGCACATACACCGCAGCTGCGGCCACGGCTCCGCCGATGCCCCACTTCACCCACCGCTTCATGGCGGCAAGAAAAGCAACCGCCCCGGCGCTGGGGCCGGGGCGGTTGGATGCGTTTCCACGATGCGCTGTTACAGCTTCGCGATCGGGTGGCTCAGCCCTTCATAGTCGCTGAGCTCCATCTTGATCGAGCCCACCAGCACCTTGGCCTGCGCCAGCACGGGGATCTTGTTGCCGTCGTCGGTGATCCACACGTTGAGGTCGTCGTTGGTCTTGAAGATGCGGCCCTCCTGCACCACCGGCTGGAAGCGCATGCACTTGTACCTGCCGTTGCGCAGCTTGATGGTCTCCTTGCCCATGTACTTCATCTGCAGCGGCCACAGCTCGTCGTCGAGGAAGGTCTCGATGGTGTAGACGTCGCCGGGCTTGGCGTTGCTGAAGTCGAGCGTGCGCGCGTAGTAGAAGGCGCTGAGCATGTCCTGCACGCTGGAGGGCACCTTGTGCGTCTGGTTCTTCTGCGTGGTCACTTCGCCGCGGTGCTGCTTGTACATGTAGTCCTGGCTGAACTCGAAGCCGCCCTCGCTCACCCGGCGCTGGAAGATCCACGGGAACACGCCCTGCGCATCGAAGTGGCTCTCGTAGTAGTCGTCGACCTTGTAGAAGGCGTTGAACGCGCCCAGGCTGCGGCCGCGTCCCACGGCGCGCCACACCTTGCGGCCCATGATCTCCTGGTCGCCCTCTTTCAGCTCCACCACCGCCTCACCGGCATTCACGATGCCGTAGTGCACGATGTAGGTGAGCTTCTCGCCCGGCTTGAAGGCGCTGTGGTTCACCGTCCGGAACCCTGACGGCGCCGCCGGGGCGGGCAGGGGTTCAGCAGGACGGTCGCTCTGGGCGAAGGCCATGGTGAGAAGGCCGAGACCCGCCAACAGGATAGTGGATGTGCGTGCCATGCACCCCATAACGCAAGGTACATGCCGATCGGTGCGGTTGGCGGCGCCCAGCGTGCGCATGGCTTGCGCGGGAGCGGGTTGCGTGGGGCACCCTGGACCGGGGAGTGCGCAACGCGAAGGTATTAACTATCTAGTCTACAGCCAATTAGACCACGATATTCACGATGCGCCTGGGCACCACGATCACTTTCTTGGGGGCCTTGCCCTCCAAGCGGGCTTGCACCTCGGGGTTCGCCAATACGGCAGCCTCCACCGCCTTGGCATCCAGCGCGATGGGGAACTCGAGCTGCAGGCGTGTCTTGCCGTTGAAGCTGATGGGGTAGCTGAAACTGTCCTCCACCAGGTGGTCGGCGCTCCACTGCGGCCAGGGTGCGGTGGTGACGCTCGTGGCATGCCCGAGCTTCTCCCACAGCTCCTCGGCGATGTGCGGCGCGAAGGGCGCCAGGGCGATCACCAGCGGCTCCAGCACCGCGCGCTTGCTGCACTTCAGGCTGCCCAGCTCGTTCACCGCGATCATGAATTGCGCCACGCTGGTGTTGAAGCTCATCTTCTCGATGTCCTCGGTCACCTTCTTCAATGTTGCGTGGAGGACCTTCAGCTCAGCCTTGGAAGCCTCCTCTTCGGAAACATGAAAGGATTGGTTGATTGCTGATTGCTGATTGGCTGATTCGGGGTGGAAGAGGTTCCAGAATTTGCGCAGGAAGCGGAAGGTGCCCTCGATGCCATTGGTGTCCCACGGCTTGCTCTGCTCCAAGGGGCCCAGGAACATCTCGTACAGCCGCAGCGTGTCGGCGCCGTACTTGGCGATGATGTCGTCGGGGTTCACCACGTTGAACTTCGACTTGGACATCTTCTCGACGACGCTCTCGACAAGGAAGACTATCTCACCTTTCGATGCTAGTTCATCACTGTTGTGATATGGCCTTGCCACACCATCTTTGATGAAACCGTTCCTGCACAGATAAACACCATTGCGAAGATCATCCCTTGTTTCAACGGAGATCATCGCTGCCACATCAACTACGCCGTTGTTGACGAATCGGACATCCAGCGGAAGATGGGAGACGTTCTGTTCGTCAACAACGGAAAACCTTGAAAAGTCTATCAAGGGCACGAGATCAGCACTAATAAAGAACCGACCAAACCCCTCTGTTGGAGACGGAGCTTCAATGCGATCACCGTCTATGAGTGTTATGAAATTTCCGTCGGAATCGTCCCAATTCGCCTTGAACTGACTCCGAGAGGCTAACGCCGACACCCCCTGGATCATCCCCTGGTTCACCAGCTTCTTTGCGGGCTCATCGAAAGTGATCCAGCCGCGGTCGAAGAGGAACTTGGTCCAGAAGCGGAAGTAGAGCAGGTGGCCGGTGGCGTGCTCGCTGCCACCCATGTAGAGGTCCACCTGCTGCCAGTAGTTGATGGCCTCGGATGAGGCGAAACGACCCTCGTTCTTCGGGTCCATGTAGCGCAGGAAGTACCAGCTGCTGCCTGCCCAACCGGGCATGGTGGTGGTCTCCAACGGGAAGCCGTTGTAGCTCCAGTTGGCCGCGCGGGCCAGCGGTGGTTCGCCATCCTCGGTGGGCAGGAACTTGTCCACCTCGGGCAGCTTCAGCGGCAGCTCACTTTCCGGCAGCGGATAGGGGATGCCGTCCTGGTAGTAGATGGGGATGGGCTCGCCCCAGTAGCGCTGGCGCCCGAAGGCGGCATCGCGCAGCCGGAAGTTGATGCGGCCCTCGCCGGCACCCAGCTTCTCCAGCTCCTGGATGGCACGGGTGATGGCCTGCGGCACCTTCAGGCCCTTGAGGAAGCCCTCGCTGCAGATGGTGGCGTCCTTGCGTTCGTCGGCACCTTGCGACACATCCCAGTCCTCAGTTACCTGGATGATGTTATCTCTCAATTCTTGAAAGTGCTTCGCGAAGCGCCAGTCGCGCTGGTCGCCGCCGGGCACGGCCATCACGGCGCCGGTGCCGTAGCCGGCCAGCACGTAATCGCCCACCCACACGGGTACGGGGGCGCCGGTAAAGGGGTGCTTCGCGTAGCTGCCGGTGAACACGCCGCTCACCTTGTCCACCTCGGCCTGGCGCTCGCGCTCGCTGCGGTTCTTGGCGGTGTTCACGTAGGCCTCCACCTCGGCCTTGCGGTCGGGCGTGGTGAACTTGTCCACCAGCACATGCTCGGGGGCCAGGGTGATGAAGGTGACGCCGAAGAGCGTGTCGGGGCGGGTGGTGAAGACCTCGATGAAGTCCGCGCCGATGGGGAAGCGCACGGTGGCGCCTTCGCTGCGACCGATCCAGTTGCGCTGGGCTTCCTTGATGCTCTCGCTCCAGTCCAGCCCGTCGAGCCCATCGAGCAGGCGCTGGGCGTAGGCGGTGATGCGCAGGCTCCACTGCTTCATGCGCTTGCGCTCCACGGGGTGGCCGCCGCGCTCGCTCACGCCGTCCTTCACCTCATCGTTGGCGAGCACGGTGCCCAGCGCGGGGCACCAGTTCACCCAGGCATCGCTGAGGTAGGCCAAGCGGAAATGCTGCAGCACCATCTGCTTGGTGCGCTCATCGAAGGCGTTCCATTCCGCCGCGGAGAAGCCGCCCACAAAGCGCTCGATGTCGCCGGTGAGCACGCTGGTGTCCTGGCCGGCGCTGCCCTTCTCGGCGAAACAGGCGATCAGTTCGCTGATGGGACGGGCCTTCTGCTGCGCGTGGTCGTACCAGCTGTCGAAGAGCTGCAGGAAGATCCACTGGGTCCACTTGTAAAAGGACGGATCGCTGGTGCGCACCTCGCGGTCCCAGTCGAAGCTGAAGCCGATGTTGTCCAGCTGCTCGCGGTAGCGCTTGACGTTGACCTCGGTGGTGGTCGCAGGATGCTGGCCGGTCTGGATGGCGTACTGCTCGGCGGGCAGGCCGAAGCTGTCGTAGCCCATGGGATGCAGCACGTTGAAGCCGCTGTGCCGCTTGTAGCGCGCCACGATGTCGCTGGCGATGTAGCCGAGCGGGTGCCCCACGTGCAGGCCGGCACCGCTGGGGTAGGGGAACATGTCGAGCACGTAGTACTTGGGCCTGGACGGATCGTTGGTCACCCGGTAGGTGCCGCGCTTGCGCCATTCACCCTGCCACTTCCGCTCGATGTCCTTGTGCTCGTAAGCCATGTCCGTGCGATGGATCGGCGAAAGTAGCGGGCATCCGTGCGCGGGATACCTTCGCCGCCGGATGAGCGCCGCCCGTCGCATCAGGTCCCGCACGCGCACCACCAGCGTGGGCACCATCATCGGCATCACGCTGGTGCTGTGGATGCTGGGCATCCAGGGCTTCATCCTGCTCAACGCCCGCGCCCTGGAGCGCTACTTCAAGGAGCAGGTGCGGGTGGAGCTCTTCCTGAAGCGCGGGCAGAAGGAGGTGGACGTGATGAAGCTGCGCAAGGAGCTGGACGTGCAGCCGTGGTGCGCGGGCACGGTGCTGGTGACGCCGGAGGAGGCGGCCGCGCGGATGGAGGAGGAACTCGGGGAGGATTTCCTGGAGCTGCTCGGCGGGGTGAGCCCGATCGACCCGAACATCCAGTTGAGCATACGCCCGGCCTATGCGCACCCGGACAGCATGCGGTGGATCGTGGAGGGGCTGCGCAAGGACCCGCGGCTCAACGATGTGGCCTACAACGCCGCGGTGATCGAGAACATGCAGCGCAACTTCGTCACCCTCAACCTGGGCGGGCTCATCTTCCTGGTGCTGCTGCTGGTGGTGGCCGTGGCGCTCATCAACAACACCATCCGGCTGGCGGTGCACAGCCAGCGTTTCCTCATCCGCACCATGCACCTGGTGGGGGCCACGCGCTGGTTCATCAAGCGGCCCTTCCTGCTGGCCGGCCTGTGGCAGGGCCTGGTGGCGGCGGTGCTGGCCGTGGGCGGGCTCACCGGCCTGCTGTGGCTGGGGCGCCGCCATGTGCCCGACCTGCTGGCCTTCACGGATGCGGTCTCCCTGGGCCTGCTCTTCGCCGGGGTGGTGGCGGTGGGTCTGATCATCGCCCTGCTGGCCACCTGGATCGCCGTGGGCCGCTACCTTCGCATGGATCACGAGGCCTTGCACTGGAGCTGAACCGAACCGATGTCCAAGCAGAACCACTTCAACGACCTGGCGTTCACCGCCACCAACTACAAGCTCTTCGTCATCGGCCTGGCCATCGTGGTGGCGGGCTTCCTGCTCATGAGCGGCGGCGGCAGCGGCGACCCCAACGCCTTCAACGCCGACGAGATCTTCAGCGCGCGCCGGATCACCGTGGCCCCCATCGTCACGCTCATCGGCTACCTCTTCGTGGCCTTTGCCATCCTGAAGAAGAGCAAGGCCGACTAGTCGCGCATGACGCTGCTGCAGGCCATCCTACTGGCCATCATCGAGGGCATCACCGAGTTCCTGCCCGTCTCCAGCACGGGGCATATGATCATCGGCTCCACGCTGATGGGCATCGAGCAGGACGAGTTCGTGAAGCTCTTCACCGTGGCCATCCAGTTCGGCACCATCCTCAGCGTGGTGGTGCTCTATTGGAAGCGCTTCTTCCAGAGCATCGACTTCTACCTGAAGCTGCTGGTGGCCTTCCTGCCGGCCGTGGCGGCGGGGCTGCTGTTCAAGGACGCCATCGACCTGCTGCTGGAGAACGTCTTCGTGGTGGGGCTGGCGCTCTTCGGCGGCGGCATCGTCTTCCTCTTCATCGACCGCTGGGCGCCCGGCGGCACCGAGGCGGGCCCGCAGCCCATCGGCTGGCGGCGCGCGCTGATCATCGGCGCGTGGCAGTGCCTGGCCATGGTGCCCGGCGTGTCCCGCTCGGCGGCCACCATCATCGGCGGGCTCACCCAGGGCCTCACGCGGCGGCATGCGGCCGAGTTCAGCTTCTTCCTGGCGGTGCCCACCATGTTCGCCGCCACGGTGAAGTCCATGTACGACTACCTGGATGACGGCGGCGCCTTCACCGGCGAGCACCTGCAGCTGTTCGCCGTGGGCAACCTGGTGGCCTTCGTGGTGGCCATCATCGCCATCCGCGGCTTCATCGGCTACCTCACCCGGCACGGCTTCAAGGCCTTCGGCTGGTACCGCATCGCCGTGGGCGGCCTCATCATCGCCCTGCACCTCTTGGGGGTGCCCATGCAGATGCTCTGAGCCGCCGGAACGGCGCGACGGCGCGGCTTCACCCAAGGGCTCGATGGGCTTGCCTTTCTTTGCAGCGCCGCGCTCCTGCGGCTGATGCTCCTCCTTCTTTGCACGACTTCGAATTCACCCCTGAGACCGGCGGCCTCATCCTGGTGGACAAGCCGCTGGGCTGGACCAGCTTCGATGCCGTGAGCAAGATCCGCGGGGCCATGCGCAGCGTGGTGAAGCGCAAGAACTTCAAGGTGGGGCACGCCGGCACGCTCGATCCGCTCGCCAGCGGCCTGCTGATCATGGCCTACGGGCCCCGCACCAAGGAGCTGCCGCAGCTCACCGGGCTGGAGAAGGCCTACCTCGGCACCGTCACCCTGGGGGCCACCACCCCGAGCTACGACCTGGAGACGGCCCCCGAGCCGGTGGGGCCTTGGGAGCAGCTGTCGGAGGAGGAGATACGGGCCGCCTTCGAGCGCTTCCACGGCGAGGTGGAGCAGCGCCCACCGCTCTATTCGGCCAAGCGGCACCAGGGTGAGCGCGGCTACTTCCTGGCCCGGGAGGGCGTTCAGGTGGAGATGCCGGCGGTGAAGGTGCTCATCACCCGGTTGGAGGTCACGGCCATCCGCGGGGCCGACGTCGACTTCGAGGTGCATGTGAGCAAGGGCACCTACATCCGCTCATTGGCGCACGACGTGGGGCAGGTGCTGGGCTGCGGCGCCTACCTGAGCGCCCTGCGCCGCACGGCCATCGGCCCCTACCGGGTGGAGGCGGCACACCCGCCGGCGGCCTGGGCGCAGCGCATCGCACCCCTTCCCGACAGGGGTTGATCCCGGCCCGTCGAAACGTCCTTTTCAGCCGTCGGAAATCGGGCCCTGCTGTCGAGCGCGCATCGCGTTGACGTTCGCTTCACGGCGCGCTTATATTCGGCGCCCCAAACAGGGAGCGAGGCCCCGTAAGACCCCGCCCAAACCCATGAAGCTCAACGCATTCAAGTTCAACCTCCCCAAGGAGCAGATCGCCCTCTACCCCACCAAGGACCGCGACGGCAGCAAGCTCATGGTCCTTCACCGCAAGGACGGGAAGATCGAGCACAAGAAGTTCAAGAACATCCTGGACTACTTCAATGAGGGCGACACCTTCATCCTCAACAACACCAAGGTGTTCCCCGCCCGCATGTGGGGCAACAAGGAGAAGACCGGCGCCAAGATCGAGGTCTTCATGCTGCGCGAGCTCAATCGCGACAGCCTGCTGTGGGATGTGATCGTGGACCCCGCGCGCAAGATCCGCATCGGCAACAAGCTCTATTTCGGCAAGGACGATGAGCTGGTGGCCGAGGTGATCGACAACACCACCAGCCGGGGCCGCACCCTGCGCTTCCTCTTCGACGGCACCTATGAGGAGTTCAAGCGCACCATCACCGAGATGGGCGAGACGCCGCTGCCGCGCTACATCCGCCGCGAGACCGAGGCCAGCGATGCGGAGCGCTACCAGACCATCTACGCCAAGCACGAGGGTGCGGTGGCCGCACCCACCGCCGGCCTGCACTTCAGCCGAGAGCTGATGAAGCGCATGGAGCTGCAAGGCATGCACTTTGCCGAGGTGACCCTGCACGTGGGCCTGGGCAGCTTCCGCCCGGTGGAGGTGGAGGACCTCACCAAGCACAAGATGGACAGCGAGCAGGCCATCATCACCAAGGAGGCCTGCGACATCGTGAACCGCGCCAAGGACAGCAAGAAGCGCGTGTGCTGCGTGGGCACCACCACCATGCGCGCCATCGAGAGCAGCGTGAGCACCGAGAACCACATGAAGCCGTTCAACGGGTGGACGAACAAGTTCATCTTCCCGCCCTACGACTTCAGCATCGCCGACAGCATGATCACCAACTTCCACATGCCCGAGAGCACGCTGCTGATGCAGGTGGCGGCCTTCGGCGGCTACGACCACGTATGGAATGCCTACAAGGTGGCCATCAAGGACAAGTACCGCTTCTTCAGCTATGGGGATGCGATGCTGATCATCTGAAGCAACCAGCCGCAGAGACGCTGAGGCGCAGAGAGGAGAAGCTCTGCGCCTCTTTTCTTTGTGACAGCCCCTGCATTCTCCGCGTCTCCGCGCCTCTGCGGCAATAGTCATGCATCGCTCCACCATCCTCGTCGCCGGCGGCTCCGGCAAGCGCATGGGCGGCCCCGTGCCCAAGCAGTTCCAGGCCGTGAAGGGCCGGCCGCTGCTGATGTGGACGATCGAGGCCTTCCACCGCTACGACCCGGCCATGCAGCTGATCGTGGTGCTGCCCCAGGAGCACTTCGACATCTGGAAGGCGCTGTGCATGGGGCATCGGTTCTTCATCCCGCACGAGGTAGTGGCCGGCGGCGAGCAGCGCTGGCACAGCGTGAAGGCCGGCCTGTCCAAGGTGGCGGGCGACGGCCTGGTGGCCGTGCACGACGGCGTGCGCCCGCTGGTGAGCGCCGCGCTGATCGGGCGCTGCTTCGAGGCCGCCGATCGCCACGCCGCAGCCATCCCCGTGGTGCCGGTGGTGCCCAGCGTCCGCGAAACCACCGCCGATGGATCGCGCGCGCTGGACCGCACGAGGCTGCTGGCCGTGCAGACGCCGCAATGCTTCCATGCAGACCTGCTGCGCAAGGCCTTCGAACAGCCTTACGACCCCGCCTTCACCGATGAGGCCACCCTGGTGGAGCGGCTGGGCGTGCAGGTGCACCTGGTGGAAGGGGAGGACGCCAACATCAAGGTGACCACGGCCATGGACATGCGGTTGGCGGAGCTGATGCTCTAGGGTGGGGGTACCTTCGCCGCATGGCCGCGCTCACAGACATCCGTTCCCTCTCCTTGGAGGAGATCAAGTCGCTCGTCGCGGATCTCGGTGAGAAGCCCTACCGCGCCAAGCAGCTGTGGGAGTGGCTGTGGAAGAAGCAGGCGCGGAGCTGGGACGACATGAGCGACCTGCCGAAGGCCTTCCGGGCCCAGCTGGCGGAGCGTTGCGTGCTGCGTCCGCTGGTGCTGGCCGAGGAGCAGCGCAGCCAGGACGGCACGGTGAAGTGCGCGTTCAGGACCTGGGACGGTCATGTGGTGGAAGGCGTGCTCATCCCCACCCCCACCCGCCTCACGGCCTGCATCAGCAGCCAGATCGGGTGCAGCCTCACGTGCAGCTTCTGCGCCACCGGCAAGCTGAAGCGCATCCGCAACCTCGATGCGGGCGAGATCGTGGACCAGGTGGTGCTGATCGACCGCCTTGCGCACGAGTACTACCAGCAGGGGCTCACGAACATCGTGTACATGGGCATGGGCGAGCCGCTGCTCAACTACGCCAACACCCTGCGCAGCGCCGAGCGCATCACCGCGCCCGACGGGCTGGGCATGAGCGCCAAGCGCATCACGGTGAGCACCGCGGGCATCGCCAAGATGATCCGCAAGCTGGCCGATGACGGCACGAAGTTCAACCTGGCCCTGAGCCTGCATGCGGCCAACGATGCGAAGCGCGACCGCATCATGCCCATCAACGAGCAGAACTCCCTCAGCGAACTGAAGGAGGCGCTCCGCTACTACACCCGGGTCACGCGCCAGCCGGTCACCTTCGAGTACATCCTGCTGCGCGGCTTCAACGATTCACTGGCCGACGCGCAGGAGCTGGTGAAGTACGCCAGCGACGTGCATGCCAAGGTGAACCTGATCGAATACAACCCCATCGACGAGGGCGGGTTCGGCCGCACGGAGGCGAAGGATGCCGAGGCCTTCCAGCAATACCTGGACAAGAAGGGCATCATCGCACGCATCCGCCGCAGCCGCGGGCGCGACATCGATGCGGCCTGCGGGCAGCTCGCCAACAAGAACGAGCCCGCGCTGAAGGAGGGGGAGCGGCGGCTGAAGCAGGCGCCCCCGGCTCAGAACCCGTAGCCGATGCGCACGCCCAGGAACAGCGCCGGCACGCGGTCGTTGCGCCGCTCCACGGTGTAGATGAACTGGTCCGGCTCCGGGTCGGCGTTGATGATGTGCGTCTCCTTGACGATGATGTTCTGCCGGTCGCGGAAGGCCACGCCGCCGTAGAAATCGAGCAGCCAGTTGGTGCTGTAGCCCAGGCTCTGGTCGCCCAGCAGCAGCCGCAGGTCGTTGTAGGTGCGTTCGTCCAGGTAGCTCACATCGGTGAAGGTGCCGTCCGACCGCTTGGCGCGGATGTCCTTGCTGTACACCAGGTGCGCGAACTCCAGGTTCAGGTACAGGCCGTTCGGCTCCAGGTCGTCCTGCAGGTAGTAGCGCGCCCCGATGTGGTAGCTGGGGTTGGCGATGATGTCCGTGCCCGCGCCGAAATCGTCGGCATCGTCGCCCACGAAGGAGAGGGCCAGGTAGTTGCGCAGGGTGACGCCCAGGCCCAGCTCCATGCTCAGGCGGGGGGTGAGGGCGCGCTCGTAGTAGAGGGGGATCTCGCCGCGGAAGAAGAGCAGGGGATTGATCTTGAAGGCGTTCTTCACGCAGTCCACCGTATCGAACTGCGCCGCCAGCTGCTCCTTATAGAGCAGCACCTTGGCCTTGGGCTTGCCGCGGCCCTTCACCTTCTGGGCATGGGCGCCCAATGCGGCCGTGGCGCATAGGGCGAGCAGCAGGAGGCGGGCGGGGCGCATGGGCGGACGGTCCGGAAAGGTAGCGGGAGAACACCCGCTCCCCTACGGACGTTCGCCGTGCCCGGGGGTTGTCCGCTGCGGCGGCGCCCGTTGACCATCTTTGCCGCGCATGCCCACCCTAGCCGAGGTGCAACGGCCCATCGCCGACGAGCTGGCCGCCTTCGAGCCCCGCTTCCGCGAGGCCATGCGCAGCCGCGCCGCCCTGCTGGACCGCATCATGCACTACATCGTGAAGCGCAAGGGCAAGCAGATGCGGCCCATGTTCACCCTGCTCAGCGCCCGCCTCTTCGGGCCGGTGAACGACAGCGCCTTCACGGCCGCCAGCCTCATCGAGCTGCTGCACACCGCCACCCTGGTGCACGACGATGTGGTGGACGGCAGCCCCATGCGCCGGGGCTTCTTCAGCATCAACGCGCTGTGGAAGAACAAGATCGCCGTGCTCGTGGGCGACTACCTGCTGAGCCGGGGCCTGCTGCTGGCCATCGACAAGGGCGAGTTCGAGCTGCTGCGCATCGTGAGCCGGGCCGTGCGCGAGATGAGCGAGGGCGAGCTGCTCCAGCTCGAGAAGACGCGCGGCCTCAACTTCAGCGAGGAGGTCTACTTCGACATCATCCGCCAGAAGACCGCCAGCCTCATCGCGGCCTGCTGCGCCAGCGGGGCCAGCGCATCCGGCCAGGATGCCGGCACGGTCGAGCGCATGCGCCTCTTCGGCGAGCACGTCGGCATCGCCTTCCAGATCAAGGACGACCTGTTCGACTACGGCACCGGCCAGGACATCGGCAAGCCGAGCGGGCTCGACATCAAGGAGAAGAAGCTCACCCTCCCCCTCATCCACGCGCTGCGACAGGTGGACGCCGCCGACCGGCGCTGGATGGTGAACGTGGTGAAGAACCGCAACGAGGACGGCAAGGCCGTGGCGCGCGTCATCGACATGGTGGTGCGTGCCGGCGGCATCCGCCACGCGCAGGAACGCATGCTGCACTACCGCGACGCCGCCCTCTCCATCCTGCACGGCTTCCCACGCAACGAGGCCCGCGATGCCCTGGAGGGGCTCGTTCAGCTCACCGTCGAACGCACCAAGTGAACCCCATGCACACCCGGACCCATCCCGTGCGGCGCCTGCCCCTGCTGCTGGCGCCCCTGCTGCTGGTGCTGGCGCCCATGGCCGCCTGCCAGCAACCCGCTCCTGCGCCCTCGGGCGCCCCTGCGGTTCCGCCCGCCCGCGACAGCGCCGCCACCGCCGCGCCCCGCGATGGCTTCCAGGTGATTCCCCTGAAGGACGGCGGCCGCATCGAGGGCATGCTGCGCGACGGCAAGCGGGTGGGCCACTGGGCCTCCTACTATGCCGACGGCGGCATCCGCAGCCGAATCGCCTACGTCGATGGCGTGGAGCAGGGCCAGACGGAGGTATTCCACCCGAGCGGCCTCACCTACTATTCCGGCAGCTACCTGAATGGCCGCAACTTCGGCACCTGGATCTTCTACGACGAGGAGGGAAACGAGCTCAAGCGCGTGGAGTACGATAGCCTGGGGATGAAGGTGCAGTAGCTCCCTCGGTGGGCTTCCCGACGTGCCGGCCTCAGCCGCGGGCTGTTGATAGCCCGTGGCCATTCCGGAGAGCGCACAGGCCAAGGCGCTGGGCTCCAGGCGCCCTTGCGGAAGCGGAACGCTCAGCGGCCGTTCATCGCCGGATCCTTTCAACAGCCCCCCGGCCGACCCGCCCCCGGAGGCTATTTTCACGCCCCTTTCCGCTGCCGGGCATCCCTGCCGGCATCGGGTCCATCGCCGACGATCACGGCTCGGGCTGACCTTGCGCGTC
>ERZ761607.309-NODE-309-length-95329-cov-12.992789_pt1 | contig 95329 bp, 77 predicted proteins | sample MGYA00511164_ERZ761607 | MGnify/ENA primary metagenome ERZ761607 (study PRJEB28899, sample SAMN02445080) | bioreactor sludge metagenome | biome: EBPR sludge | place: Australia: Brisbane, Thorneside Wastewater Treatment Plant | collected 2011-06-22 ...
GGTGGGGGGTCAGTCGTGAACCCAGCGGAAGCGGGAGAGGAGGAAGCCGCATTCGAGGCCGGCGCGGAAGGGGCCGGTGATGCCGATGAGGAGGACGCCGGGGATGCCATTCTCCTCGTAGAGCTCGCGGACGCAGTAGATGCGGCCGCGGACGACGGGACCGGGGAGGTATTGGCGGCGGAGGTTGGTGTCGTCAATGCAGAGCAGCTTGGCTCCGGCGGTGAGGGGCTTTTGCTGGCGGGGGACCTCCTTTGCAGAGGGGGACTCCAGGCGGGTGTCTGCGGTGCTCATGGCCGGGGGGCGCGGGGATGTCAGCCGGGGATGTGGAAGACCTCGCGCGCGTCGGCGATGCTGCCTGTGAGGGCGGCGGCGGCGACCATGACGGGGCTCATGAGGATGGTGCGCCCGGTGGGGCTGCCCTGGCGGCCTTTGAAGTTGCGGTTGGAGGAGGAGGCGCAGAGCTGGTCTCCGACGAGCTTGTCGGGGTTCATGGCGAGGCACATGGAGCAGCCGGCTCCGCGCCATTCGAAGCCTGCGGCGGTGAAGATTTTGTCGAGGCCTTCCTTCTCGGCCATGGCGGCGACGATCTGGGAGCCGGGGACGGCGATGGCTTTGACGCCGCGGGCGACTTTGCGGCCCTGGATGTGTTTGGCGACTTCGCGGAAGTCGCTCAGGCGGCCGTTGGTGCAGGAGCCGATGAATGCCACGTCCACTTTGGTGCCTTTGATGGGCTGGCCGGCTGGCAGCTTCATGTAGTCGAGAGCTTCCTGAATGGAGACCCGGGCTGGCCCGGTGGCCGCGCTTTCGGGCGTCGGCACATTCTCGGTGACGGCGATGGCCTGGTCGGGGCTGGTGCCCCAGGTGACGGTGGGGGGCACGTCCTCGGCGCGGATGTTGACGATGTCGTCGTAGCGGGCGTCGGGGTCGGAGGCGGTGGCGCGCCATTTGGCGACGGCGTCATCCCAGGCGTCGCCGGCGGGGGAATAGGGCCGGCCTTTGAGGTATTCGAAGGTCTTGTCATCGGGGTTGACGTAGCCGCAGCGGGCGCCGCCTTCGATGGACATGTTGCAGACGGTCATGCGCTCCTCCATGGAGAAGCTGTCGAAGAGGCTGCCGCCGTATTCGTAGGCGTAGCCGATGCCGCCGTTGGCGCCGAGGAGGCGGATGATGTGGAGGATGACGTCCTTGGCATAGACGCCGGGGCGCAGGTTGCCGTCCACGTTGATGCGGCGGACCTTCATTTTGCTCAACGCCATGGTCTGGGTGGCGAGGATGTCGCGCACTTGCGTCGTGCCGATGCCGAAGGCGATGGCGCCGAAGGCGCCGTGCGTGGCGGTGTGGCTGTCGCCGCAGGCGATGGTGGTGCCGGGCTGGGTGATGCCCTGCTCGGGGCCGACGACATGGACGATGCCCTGCCTGCCGCTGCTGAGGCTGAAGTAGGTGATGCCGAACTCCCTGGCGTTTTTGTTCAGCTCCTGGATCATGGCTTCGGCGAGGGGGTCGGCGAAGGGTGACTGCTGGTTGTCGGTGGGCACGATGTGGTCCACGGTGGCGAAGGTGCGGTGGGGGTAGGCGACTTTGAGTCCGAGATCGCGGAGCATGCCGAAGGCCTGGGGGCTGGTGACTTCGTGGACGAGGTGGGTGTCAATGAGGAGCTGTGTCTGGCCGTTGGCGAGGGTGCCGACGGCGTGCGATTCCCAGACTTTTTCGAAGAGTGTTTGGCCCATGGTGTGTGTGACGTGCGTGATTGAGGGCACCCAGCGTAGCACGGGGGTGGGGGAAGGAAATTCGAATTTCATGTTTTGGGGGTGGCGCGCCGGCGGGGCGCGCGCACCGCGCGTTTTGGGGAGGCAGGCGCGCTGGCTTTCATGGCGGTGGCGGCTATGCGTGGGGCGTGCCATTTTCCCTCATGAAGCCCCTGCCCCTCGTCTGCGCCGCCGCCGTTTTGTCCGCTGTCTCCGCCGCCTGCGGCGCGGAGGAGGCGGGGTATGAAAAGTTCGCCGTCGCCACGGTGCATCCGCTGGCCACCGATGCGGCGCTGGCCGCCTATGAAATGGGAGGCAACGCCGTGGATGCTGCCGTCGCCGCCGGACTGACCCTCGGTGTCGTGGATGGCCACAACTCCGGCATCGGCGGCGGCTGCTTCTTTGTCATCCGCGCCGCTGATGGCACTGTCACCGCCATTGACGGGCGCGAAATGGCACCCGCCGCCGCTCACCGGGACATGTATGTCATTGACGGCAGGCTCGACAGCGAGGCCAGCAAGACCGGCGCGCTCGCGCCCGGTGTCCCCGGCTACCTGAAGGCGTGCGACGTGGCGCTGCGCAAGCATGGCAAACTGACTCTGGCTGACTTGCTTTCACCTGCCGCCGATCTCGCCGAGAAAGGCTTCCCCATTGACGAGGTTTATGAGCGCAAGCTCGCGGCCGTGGCGGAGAAAATGCGGGCCTTCCCGGCGTCGGCGGGCATCTTTTTGAAGCCGGATGGAGTGCCATTAAAGAAAGGGGACATCCTGGTGCAGAAGGATCTGGCCGCCACCTACCGCGCCATCGCGCGGAACGGGCTGGAATGGTTTTATGGTGGTGATTTCGCCGAGCGCGCGGGGGCGTGGATGAAGGCGAATGGCGGCATCATGACGCGGGCGGACTTCGCCGCCTACCGCGCCGTGGAGCGGCAGCCGGTGCGCGCCAGCTACCGGGGGTACGACTTGATCGCCATGCCGCCGCCGAGCAGCGGCGGGGTGCATGTGGCGCAGATTCTGGGGATGCTGGAGCGCCACCCGCTCAAGCACCTGCGCACGGCCAGCCGCGTGCATCTGGTGACGGAGGCGATGAAGCTCGCCTTCGCCGACCGCGCTCACTGGCTGGGCGACCCCGACTTTGCCAAAGTGCCGCGCGGCCTGGTGGACGCGGACTACCTGGCGGAGCTGGCGGGGAGGATTGACCTGGACCGCGCCACGCCCGTGCCCGCGCACGGCACGCCTCCGCGCTGGGAGGGCGACATCTTTGGCAAACATACCACGCACCTCTCCGCCGCCGACGCCGAGGGCAACTGGGTGGCTCTCAACCAGACCATCAACACCGGCTTCGGCAGCAAGGTTGTGGTGCCCGGCACCGGCGTGGTGCTCAACAACGAGATGGACGACTTCTCCGTGCAGCCCGGCGTGCCGAACGCCTTCAAGCTCGTCGGCGCCGAGGCCAACGCCATCGCGCCCGGCAAGCGCCCGCTCTCCAGCATGAGTCCCACGCTCGTGCTCAAGGACGGCAAACCCGTTCTCAGCGTCGGCGCCGCCGGCGGCCCCACCATCATCACCCAGGCCCTGCTGCTCATTACCGGCGTGCTGGATGATGGCCTGGGTCCGAACGCTGCCCTGGCGCAGCCGCGCTTCCATCATCAATGGGCGCCCGATGAGTTGAAGATCGAGACCGGCTTTGGCGAGTCCGTTCTCGCCGAGGTGGAGGATTTCGGCCACAAGCTCAGCCGCTCCACCCGCTTCGGCGCCTGCCAGTGCGTCATGCTCGATGAAAAGCGCGGCCTGCTCGTGCCCGCGCACGATCCGCGCGTGCCGGGCAAGTCCGCCGGCAGGTGAGTTTGCATCTCCGTCACTGAATCGGCAGGGTCTCATTGATGCCGCCATTCCTGTCAGTTTATCGCCGCACCTGGCGTTGACGCCTGTGAGCGTTGATTATTGACATGCGCACTCCGCGGTGAAGTCACTGCCCGCCATTCAACGCCCCGCGCCATCTGCGATGAGGGCGCATCACAGGCTTGCAGATGCGCGCTGGCAGGCGCTAGATGGGCGCTGTCCATGAAATCTCTTTTTCTCACCAACGAGTACCCTCCGCACATTTACGGCGGCGCGGGCGTGCATGTGGAATATCTGACGCGCGAGCTGGCGAAGCTGATGGAGGTGGAGGTGCGCTGCTTCGGCGGGCAGGAAAGCTCCGCTCCGAACCTGGTCGTGCATGGCGCGCCTCTCGACGCCTCGTCATGGACCTGCCCCGCGAATTTGAAATCCGTCTTCGGCGCGCTGCAGCGCTGCCTGGACTTCAACACGCGCGCCATTGACGCCGACATCGTGCATCTGCACACCTGGTATTCCCACTTCGGCGGCATCCTGGCAAAGCTGAACTACGGCACGCCCATGGTGCTCACCGTCCACTCGCTGGAGCCCCTCCGCCCCTGGAAGCGCGAGCAGCTTGGAGGCGGCTACGACTTCACTGTCTGGCTGGAGCGCACCGCGCTGGAAATGGCCGACGCGGTCATCGCTGTTTCCGAGGAGACGAAGTACGACTTGCTGCGCCTCTTCAATCTCGACCCGCACAAAATCCACGTCATCCACAACGGCATTGACCTTGATGAATACCGCAAAGTGGAGGCGCCCGATGTGCTGCTCAAACACGGCGTGGACCCCGCCGTGCCCTTCGTCCTCTTCGTCGGCCGCATCACGCGCCAGAAGGGCATCATCCACCTCGTGCGCGCCATTGACCGGATGGATCCTGGTTTCCAGGTCGTGCTCTGCGCCGGCGCGCCGGACACGCCCGAGATCGCCGCCGAGATGCAGGCCGCGGTCGCCGCCGCCCAGGCAAAACGCGGCGGCATCCACTGGATCAGCGCCATGCTGCCGGTGGAGGAAAAGATCGCCATGTACTCGCACGCTGATGTGTTCTGCTGCCCGTCCATCTACGAGCCGTTCGGCATTATCAACCTGGAGGCGATGGCCTGCGAGACCGCCGTCGTCGCCAGCGCCGTGGGCGGCATCAAGGAGGTCGTCGTGCATGGGGAAACCGGCCTGCTCGTGCCGCTCGACCAGCAGAATGAAAGCCCCTTCGAGGCGCTGGAGCCGGAGCTTTTTGCCGGCGACCTGGCGCAGGCGGTGAACCAGCTCATGGCCGATCCTGCCCAACGCCGGAGCATGGCCGGAGCCGGACGCCGCCGTGCTGAGGAGCGCTTCAGTTGGACCAGCATCGCCCACCGGACCAGGGCGCTTTACGAATCCCTGATGCGCCAGCCGAACGCTTGAATTCAAACGCCATCATCTCCAGCCATGACCCTCGTCAACGACACAGCCAATGTGCCCGCCGCAGTCGGCCCCTATTCGCAAGCGGCGCGCTCCGGCGGCTTTCTTTTCTGCTCCGGGCAGATCCCCATCAACCCCGCCAGCGGTAAAATCGAGGCCGCGGATGTCGAAGGCCAGGCGCGGCAGGTGCTGGCGAATATCGAGTCGCTGCTCACGGCGCATGGCCGGGCCATGCGCGATGTGGTCAAGGCCACGGTGTTCCTGCAAAGCATGACCGATTTCCCCAAGGTGAATCCGATCTATGAGGCCGCCTTCAAAGGCCACAAGCCCGCGCGCTCCACTGTGCAAGTGGCCGGGCTGCCTCTCGGCGCGCTCATCGAGATCGAGGTCGTCGTCGAGGAGTCCTGATCCTTATTTCTGGCAGCGCGGGCAGAAGAAAGTGGAGCGGTTGCTCATCACCACGCGGCGGATGCGCGCGCCGCACACACGGCAGGGCCCGCCCTCGCGGTCATAGACGCGCAGTGTTTGCTGGAAGTAACCCGGCTCGCCCTTCTCATTCACAAAATCGCGCAGCGTGGTGCCGCCCATCTCGATGGAGGCGGCGAGCACCTCGCGGATGGCCTCCACGAGGCGCGCCAGCTTCACGCGGCTGACCTTTCCCGCCGCTTTGTCCGGCCGGATGCCGGCCATGAAAAGCGCCTCGCAGGCGTAGATGTTGCCCACGCCCGTGACCACATGCGAGTCCATGATGACGGCCTTGACGGGCGCGGCGCGCTCGTGGCAGCGGGCGCGCAGGTGTTCCGCAGTGAAGTCCCCACCCAGTGGCTCGGGACCGAGACCGGCAAGCAGGGCATGGGTTTCTGGGTCGCCCTTGATCCACAGCGCGGCACCAAAGCGCCGCGGATCATGCAGGCGGATTTGCCTGTCATGATCGGTGGTGAAAGCCAGATGATCGTGCTTTTTCCACGGTGCTTCGGGTTCACTCACGCGCAGGCTGCCGGACATGCCCAAGTGCAGCAGCAGCGTGCCTGCCTCGCTTGCAAAAAACAGATACTTCCCGCGCCGCCGCCCGGAGAGAATGCGCCGGCCTTCCAGCTCATGAATCTCATCCGGCACCGGCCAGCGCAGCCGCTTGTCCCGCACGATGACTTCCCTCACCACACGCCCAACCAGCCAGGGCGAGACGCCCCGCAGCGTAGTTTCGACCTCGGGCAGTTCAGGCATGGGGAATGTGGAAACTCGAAATTCGAAGACCGAAACTCAAAGTTGAAGATCGAGTCTGGATTTCGGATTTTCAGCCCCCGGCCTTCAAGTCCTGGTACATCTGGAAGCCCTGCTCGGGCGTCAGGCCCTCGTGGACCACGCCGCGCACCGCCCGCATCATCGCCACCGGCGCGTCGCTCTGGAAGATGTTCCGGCCCATGTCCACCCCGCTGGCTCCCTGCTGGATGGCGTTGTGGCTCATCTTCAGCGCGTCGAGCTCCGGCAGCTTCTTGCCCCCCGCGATCACGATGGGCACCGGGCAGCAGGAGGTGATCGTCTCAAACCCCTCGTCGGTGTAGTAGCACTTCACCACGTTGGCGCCCAGCTCCGCCATGATGCGCGTGGCCAGGCGGAAATACTGCGCGTTGCGCGCCATCGCCCGGCCCACGGCCACCACGCCCATCACCCCGATGCCGTAACGGCTGGCCCCGTCCACCAGGTCGGTGAGGTTTTTCAGGGACTGCCGCTCATACGCGCTGCCGATGAAGACCTGCACGGCCAGCACCGAGGCGTTGAGCCGGATGGCCTCCTCGATGCTCAGCGCGGTGCTTTCATTGGACAGGGGCTCGAAGCCGGGGCGCCCGAGCTTGAACTTCTTGTCGCCGATCTCGCCCTCCCATTCCTCAAACGGGCTGACCATGCTCGTGCCGCCCGAGGCGCGCAGGGCGATGGCCTTCTGCGTGCTGGCCGGGATGATGCTGCGCTGGATGCCGCGCGTGAGCATGAGGCAGTCCGCATAGGGTTCGAGCGGCAGGATGGTCTGGTCCACGCGCTCCAGGCCGGTGGTCGGTCCCTGGAAATAGCCGTGGTCGAAGGCCAGCATGACGGTGCGCCCGTCCCTGGGATTGAAGACCCTGGAGAGGCGGTTCTTCAGGCCCCAGTCATACTGGTGGGAGCCCTTGAGAAAGAAGCCGGGCGCCTCCTGGGGCACATGGGTGAAAAATTCCTTCTCCTTCTTGTCTGCTGCGCTGGTGCTGAGGTCGGCCATGGTGTGCGGTGGGTTGGTGTTTGAGAAGCCCGATCATACGCTTCGGGCACGATTCATCCATGCCGGACTCGGCCAGATTTGTGTCAAATCCCGCAATCCAGCGGGTTTGCCGGCTGGTTTGCCGCAGCGCGCAGGTTTCAGAAACATGGCAGGAGGATGGCGCCATAAAGCGCCTTATTTTCCGCCTTCGCCCGGCGGGACACGGCTGCGGGAGCGATAGGCTGGGAGTCGCAGACGCCACCGCATGGCGGCCAGGCGCATGAGCAGGATGACGCCCATGCCGATGTAACGGTGCGCTTCGGAGGGCGGCAGCCATTGGCGCAGCAGCACATAGACCAGCGCCCCGGCGAAGACGGCGGTGGCATAAAGTTCGATCTCGGTGCGAAAGACCTCCGGCACCTCCTGGCGCAGCACATCCCGCAAAATGCCGCCCGCCACGCCGGTGACGACGCCCAGCAGGATGGCGACGATGGCGGGGGAGTCAAAAAGCAGGGCTTTCTCCGTGCCCACGATGCCAAAGAGCGCCAGGCCGAAGGCATCCGCCAGAGCCAGGGCGCGGGCGGGCATGACCATGAAGCGCGCCAGGATGAAGGTGGCCAGCGCGGCTCCGAGCGCGGTGGTGACATGGGCTGGGGAGCGAATCCAGAAAACCGGCTCGGCGCCAAGGCACAAATCCCGCAGCGTGCCGCCGCCCACAGCGGTGACCAGGGCCAGCACCAGCGCGCCAAAGAGGTCCATGCGCTTGCCTTCGGCAGCCAGCACGCCTGAGATGGCGCAGACGGCGACGGCGGAGTATTCGATCCAGGGGGGCATGGCGGTGTGGGGAATGGCGGGTGAATGATGGATGGAAGGCGCGGACCCGGCAAGCCCGCGCGCCGGGTGAAACAGACACTCTCGCCTGTTTTCGAGAGGCAAAGACAGGAGTGCCCGCGCCACGGCGAAGCGAGCCTCGAATCGTGGCTTCACTTCATCTGGATTCAATCCGCAGGCGCTCATTCAGCCTTCCCGGCGTCCGTTGCGGGCGGCGGCGTGGCTGAAGTAGTGCTCGGTGATGAGGTCGGAGAGCTTTTCCAGTCCGGCGGTGAAACTGGCGCAGAAAGCCGGGACGGCTTCGGTGACGGTGCCGGGGGCTCGGGCAAGGGCGTCGAGGCTCAGGGCGGAGAGGTCGGAAAGCAGGGAGTCGGCCTGGCGGCGGGCGCTGGCGGCGGTGTCACCTTGAAGGGCGAGCGGAAGCTGGGCGGTCTGGCGTCCGAGGATGGCGAGCTGGTGGGCCAGGGATCGGGGGTTGATGTCGTTGAGCAGCAACAGGTCAAGCACGGGGATGAGCGCGGGGCGGGCGAAGTGGAGGCGGCGGTAGGTCATGCTGCTGTCGCAGATCTCGAGAAGCGGCGGCAGGATGCTGTCGTCGCTGGCGGCGGCGCAGGTGGCGGCGCTGATCAGGGTGGAAAGGGCGGCGGCGCGTTCGATGCGGCGGCCTATTTCCAGGAAGCGCCAGCCGTGGCCGCGGGTCATGTTTTCCTGCTGCATGCCGCTGATGGCGGCGAGGTCGAGGATGAGGGTGTCGAGCATGGCCTGCGCCTCGCCGGGCTGGAAGGGGCCGGCTGGCAGGCGGGCGTCGCGCTCAATGCGGTTGACCAGGCGCCAGGTGTCGTCGGAGAGGCGATCGCGGGCGGCGGCGGCATTAAAGTGAAGGCGGGCGGCCAGTTCTGGGATGGCGCCGGGGTGCTTGGCGTCCTGCACGAGAGTCTGGAGGTGGTCGTGCAGGGGCTGGCCCTCCGGGTGCATGCCGAGGCTGTGGAGCAGGCCGGCGCAGCCGGAAAGCTCGTGGCGCTCCAGTTCGGAGCGCTCCCCGGCCAGTCGCTGGAGGAGGGTGCGCAGGAGCCGGACAGTCTGCTCCAGGCGCTCGGCATAACGGCCAAACCAAAAAAGGTGGTCGGCGGCGCGGCTGGGCACGCCGCTGGGCGGGCGGGCCGGGCGGATGGCGGCGGCCTCGCGGGCGGGAGCCTGCGGGGCGTGGGGGTGCGCGCCGCTGGAGATGACCCAGGTGTCCTTGCTGATGCCGCCGGAGCGCAGCGTGATGAGCCAGCGGCCGGGCTCGGGACTGACACGGGCGAGGCCGCCGGGCATGGTCTCGAATCCTTCCCCGCGGGCGATGGCGAAGGCACGCCAGACCAGGGGCCGGGCCTCCATGCGCGAGCCGGTCCACGCGGGCGTGGTGGAGAGGGGCAGAACCTCCTGGGCCACCCATTCGTGAGGGGCGGCGCGGATGGATTCGAGCTGGCGCTCGCGCTGCTCGGAGTCGAGATCAGCGAGGAAGACAGGGTCGCGCGCGCCGCGTGTGAAGGCGGGTTTGACGACCCAGCGGGAGGGTTCGGCCAGGAGCAGTTCCAGCTCCCGCTGCTGGCCGCACCACCAGGTGGGAACACAGGGAAGCAGCAGTTCCTGGCCCAGAAGGTGGCGGCATATGCCGGGAAGGAAAGGGTGCAGGGCCGGGGTTTCCACGATGCCCGCGCCGAGGCCGTTGGCCAGGGCCACACTGCCGTTGCGCCAGGCTTCGACAAGGCCGGCGACGCCGATGAGAGACTCGGCGCGCAGTTCCAGGGGATCACACCAGCGGTCGTCCACATGGCGGACCATGACATCCACGCGGTGGAGCCCCTCAAGGGTTTTGAGATAAAGGGCGCGGTCGCGCGTGGTGAGGTCGGCGCCCTCGACCAGGGGGAAGCCGAGGTGGCGGGCTAGGAACGCGTGCTCGTAATAAGTCTCGTGGCGCGGGCCGGGGGTGAGCATGAGGATGCCGGCGCGGCCGTGGCGGGTCTTGGGCGCCAGGGACTGGAGCATTTCACGCTGCGAGTCGAAATGGGCGGCGAGGCGGCGGACGCGGGAGGCGTTGAACTCCTCGGGGAAGACGTTGGATAGGATGACGCGGTTCTCCAGAGTGTAGCCGTGGCCGGCGGGGCGCTCGGCGCGGTCGGTCAGCACGAGCCAGCGGCCGTCCGCGCCGCGCACGAGGTCGCAGGCCAGATGGGAAAGCCAGCGGCCGCCGGGCGGGGTGATGCCGGCTGCTGGGCGGAGGAAGCCAGGGTTGGCGTGGAGGATGCGGGGCGGCAGAAGGCCCGCCTGGATGAGTGTCTGCGGCCCGTAGAGGTCGGCCAGGATGGCGTTGAGCAGACGCGACCGCTGGTCGAGGCCGGCGCTGACATGGAGCCATTCGTCCTCGCCGAGGAGGAAGGGGAGGACATCGAGGGACCAGGGGCGGCTGGTGCCGAGGGCGTCGTCATAGACATTGTAAGTGACACCATGGTCGCGCAGCAGACGCTGGATGGCGGCGGCGCGCGCCTGGATGTCCTCCGGTCCGCACTGGGCCAGGAAGCTGCCGAAGGTGCGCCAATGCGGGCGCAGGGCGCCGCCGGGCAGGAGCATCTCATCGTGGACTCCGGGCTGCGGCCGGTACCCCTCCAGCAGGCCGCCGCCAGCGGGCGCTTCAAGCGGCGGCGTGGCGGTGCGTGCTGCTGGGTTGGCGGACGGCATTCGGGAGGCTGGGCGTTCTTTCTTCAAATCAGGGGGCAAATCAAGAGAACAGATTCAATGCCAAGCGGAGGATGAAGATGGCGCGGCATGCGGCGCTGGAGCCGGTGTTTGCAATTGCGGGGGATTTGAAATGCGGGCAGGTTTTCGCCGCCATGCCCGCCGCCATGAACCGCCGCCGCTTTCTCGGCCAAGCCTCCTGCTCCGCTTTGAGCGGCGTTTCGGTGCTCAACACGCTGCTGAACCTGCGGCTGGCGAACCACGCGGCGGCCAGCGGCGCGCCGGCGGACGACCGGACGCTGGTGTGCCTTTTTCTCAATGGCGGCAACGATTCCTTCAACTGGCTGGTGCCCAGGGATGCCGCGCGGCACGCGGTGTATGCCACGACACGCAGTGACCTGGCTCTCGGCACCGGCGATCTCGAGGTTTTGGACCAGGACGCGGGCGGTGACGGCCAGCTCTACGGGCTGCATCCTTCCTGCCAGGGCCTGGCGGACTTTTTCAACGGCACCGGCGTCAGCGGCGGACAAAGGCGGGCGGCTTTTCTGGCGAATGTGGGCACGCTGATCCAGCCGGTGACCAAGGCCCAATACCTGGCGGAAAGCGTGCCGCTGCCGCGCGCGCTATACTCGCACAGCGACCAGATTGACCAGTGGCAGACCTCGGTGCCTCAGGGCATGACGCAGCTCAGCGGATGGGGCGGGCGCGCGGCGGATGTGCTGCACGCGATGAACACGAGCGCGCTCTCGATGGGCATCTCGCTCTCCGGGAACAACCTGTTCCAGGTGGGCAACCAGTCCGCTCAGTTTGTGGTGACCTCCAGCGGGGCGCTGACATTCACCGGCAGCGGCGAGACCTCGCCGGCGCATCCGCTTTTCCAAAAGAACGCGGCGCATCGCTCGATCATCGAGCAGAGCTACGCGAGCCTGATGCAGGAGGCCTACGCGAAGCTGACCAAGGGCAGCATCGAGCTGCAGGAGTTCTTTTTGCAGCAGTTCAACAGCTACGATGACTCGCCGGTGGCCGGCCTCTTCCCTGGCGGCAACTGGGTGGCGCAGCAGTTCCGCGCGGCGGCGAAAATGATCGCGCTGCGCCCGGCGCTGGGGCTGCACCGGCAGACGATTTTCATCGGCTTCGGCGGCTGGGACCACCATGGGGAGTTGCTGGAGACCCAGGCCGGGATGCTGGCGGTGATGGATGCCGCGCTGACCGGCTTCCAGCGGGCGCTGGATCAACTGGGGCTGGCGGACAGCGTGATCACCTTCACCGCGTCCGATTTTGGCCGCACCCTGCGGAGCAACGGGCGCGGCACCGACCACGCCTGGGGCGGCAACGCGCTGGTCATGGGCGGCCCGGTGCGCGGGGGCCGGGTTTTCGGCAGCTTCCCCGACCTGGCCCTCGACAGCAGCTTGGACACGGGTTTCGGCGGGCGTGTCATCCCCTCCACCTCCTGTGACTCCTTCTTTGCCGAAATGCTGCGCTGGTTCGGCGTGGCGGCGGCTGACATGGACTATGTGCTGCCCAACATCGCCAACTTTTACGATCCGCACTCATCCAGCCTGCCTGTGGGCTTCCTCAAACCCGGCACCTGGTCATGAGGGACGCGGGCATGACCGGTCGGGGACGCGCGCTGGCTGCAGGGGCGCTGGTTTTGACAATGACCGCGTTCTGGCTGATGCGGCCCGTGCTTTGGCCGGAGAAAGACCCGCCGCCGCTGGCAGGGGTGGCCCCCGCGTCTTCCATGCCGCATCCGCCTGCGGAACCCCTGCCTGGGGAGCGCATCCTGCGCTCCTACGCCAGCGCTGACAGTCGTGCGGAGGATGATCTGGCGGCGATGGCCCATGCGGTGGCAAATCTGGCCCTGCTCGTCAAAGGGGGAGAGCCTTTCCGGCTCGGAGCCAATGAGGAGATCGCCGCCGCGCTGCGCGGGGAGAACCGCGCGCGCATCCGCTTCCTGCCGGAGGGGCACCGCGCCTTCGATGCCCAGGGGCGTCTGGTGGACCGCTGGGGCACGCCTTTATTTTTCCACGCCCTTTCGCACGAGCGGCTGGACATCCGCAGCGCGGGGCCGGACCGGCGGATGTGGACGGAGGACGACATCCACCGGCGGCACGATGGCGCTTATCTCGGCGCGGAGGCGCTCAACGCGCCGAGCCTCTTTGAGGCGGAGGGCGCAAAGCCGGACCGGCGCTGAGCCGCCCCCCTGGACAAACCGCCATCAGTTCCCCAGCGGCTGCGAGTCATACACGACCACCTTTTCAAAGAACGGCTTGCAGGTGTCCACAAAGCGCTGGTGGTCCGGGCAGCCCTTCTGGTAGAAATCATGGTCGGCCATGCTCTTGAAGCGCAGGCTGAGGGAGTAGCTGAAGCTGTGGTCGGTGACGGGGCGCGCCTCGGTGGGGGCGGGTTTGCCGCAGAAGCCGGACTCCAGGTAGGAGATGCGGGTCAGAGCGGCGAGTTCGGTCTCGAAGACGCGGACCTGGTCCCCGGACATGCCGGTTTTGAGCCAGAAATAGACGTTGTGTTGCATAAGGCCGCGCAGATTGGCAGGGAGGCGGGCCGGGGCAAGCGGGAACCGCGCCTTACTTCCGCGCCGCAGGCGGCGGGGGCGGGGCGGGCGCGCGCTCGAAGCGGGTGAACACGGCCAGCGCATGGTAAAAGCCGAAAAGCAGAGCCAGCAGCAGGAAGAATGCTGCCAGTGCCCGGAATCCGGGAAACCAGGGTGGATGTAGCCGACGGCGCCGCATGAAGCCCACCGTGGCGCGAGGCCGCGCCTAGGCAAGGCGCAAACGCTCGGGCCCGCGACGCCTCATCCGCCCGAGCGCGTCATTCAGGCGGGGTTCGTCCCGAAATCCGCCCGGTGTCGTAATGAATCGAAGACAAACGCCGGTTGCCGCGTTTGTTCCATCCCCCATGATTTTCCCGTCCCCACGTTTTGCGGTCCTGGCCGCGACTTGTCTTCTAATGCCCTCGTGCGACCGTCTCGGCAAGAGCGAGGCCATCACCGAGTCGCGGGAGATTTCCATCCACGCCCCCAGGCCGAATGTTGACATTCCCAGCGCCACCCGGTTCTTCGACGACGCGCGGGAGGAGCAGCCGCAACGCCCGGATTTCCGCAGCCTGCTCACCTGGACCGTGCCGGAGGGCTGGAGTGAGAATCCCGAACCCGACCCCATGGGCATGCGCCTCCTCGACCTGCGTTTTGGTCCGAACAAAGAGGGCGAATGCTACATCTCCTTGATGCCCGGCTCCGCCGGCGGCCTGGATGCGAACGTGAACCGCTGGCGCACCCAGATGGACCAGCCCGCCTACACCGCCGAGGAACTGGCCGCCCTGCCGAAAAAGCCCTTCTTCAATCGCGAAGCCACCTTCGTGGCCTTTGATGGCGACTTCAAAGGCTTCGGTGCCGATACCGCCAAGACTGGCTACCGCATGCTCGGCCTCATCCACAGCACCGAACAGGCCACCATCTTTGTGAAGCTCACCGGCCCGAAGGAACTCGTCGAGCAGAACACCGCCGCGTTCGACGCCTTCTGCCAGTCCATCAAGCCCAACGTGCCCCGGCAATGATCGCGCTGAACGAAATCCGTCCTTTCAAGCCCGGCGCCCGCTCGTCTCCTTCCGCCTGTCTTCCAACTGGGCGCTGAACACAGTCCCCGCCTTTCCCAGCTTTCCCCCGTGTCCTCTCCAAAACCCAACCCCCTCGCGAGACTCCTCGCCTTCCTCTCCAGCTTCGGCCTTGCCACCATCGTGCTTGCGCTGCTGCTGCTCATCACCTTTCTCGGCACGCTGGAGCAGGCGGAGTACGGACTCGTGGCCAGCCAGGCGCGCTATTTTGAGTCCTTCCTCGTGGATCGCATAGACATCGGCGCCTGCTGGCGCGCGCTGGCGCTGAACGCCTACTGGGACATCGGCAATGCGACCTTTCCGCTGCCCATCCTGCCCGGCGGCTACACGCTGATGGCGGTGCTGTTCGTGAACATGTTTCTGGGCGGCATCATCCGCATCCGCAAGTCGCCAAAGACCATCGGCGTGATCATCTCGCACTTCGCGATCCTGTTCATGATTGCCGCAGGCGCGGTGAGCTACCATTTCGCCGTCGAGGGGAACATGAGCCTGCGCGAGGGCGAGACGAGCGACGAGTTCCTCAGCTTCCATGACCGCGTCATTGAGATCGAGAAAGTGCAGGCGGATGATAAGGCGAAGCGCACCGCGCTCGTCATTGACGAGTCGAAGTATCGAGACCTCTCCGCCGGCAAGGGCCGCACCTTCACCCATGAGAGCCTGCCCTTCGATCTGATGATCACGAATTGGAAGAAGCATGCGCAGCCCAGGCGCGACCGCGACGGCTCCCGCGGCGACGCGATTGACGGCTACTTCATCCAGGAGGTGAGCATGCTGGACGACTCCGGCGGCGCCCTGGCCGACGAGCAGCTCGCCAGCGCCTGCGCGGCCATCGTGAAGGACAAAAAGACCGGCGCGGAGCAGAAGGGCATCCTCTGGGAGTTCGCCGCCGCGCCGTGGACCGTCACCTTCGGTGATGACAAATATCTGATCTCCCTCGTCCACCGCACTTACAAGCTGCCCTTCGCCATCAAGCTCGACAAGACCGAGCAGGAAAAGCATCCCGGCACCGAGCGCGCGCGCCGCTTCACCAGCTGGGTGACCAAGCTGGAGGACGGCCGCGAGGAAAAGCGCGTCATCACCATGAACGAACCCGTGCGCAGCGGCGGGTACGCCGTCTTCCAGCAGACCTTTGACGACGGCACGCGCAGTCGCAGCGGCGTCAAGAGCAGCGGCTTCCAGATCGTGGAGAACCCCTCCGACCACTGGCCGCTCATCTCCTGCATCATCGTCGCCGAGGGCCTGCTGCTGCACTTCCTCATGATGCTGGCCCGCTTCATCAAGGTCGGGCCGTGGAAGTTCTCCATCAGCCTCATCCTCGCCTTCAACGCCGCCTTCGCCCTCGCAATGTGGAAGCTGCTCTGAAACTCCCGCCACACCCGCACAGTCATGAAACGTCTTGTTTTGCTTTCGATGCTCGTCTTCGCGGCCCTCGCGCCGGCCGCCGATCTTCCCCCTCTTGATCTTTTCCGCGACAAAGAAGTCGTGGAGACCTTCGCCTCCATACCCGTGCAGGAATCCGGGCGCATCAAGCCACTGGAAAACGTCGCCAACTACCGGCTGCTGCGTTTCCGCGCGCGGCGGAGCATCTGGCTCACCGAGAATGGCGAGATGGACGGCAAACCGGTCACCGATCCGGCCGCGCAGAAGCCCATCGTCAAGGAAGGCGGCAAGCCTGTGAAGCTCAACGCCACCGAGTGGCTGCTGATGAGCTGGTTCCGCCCGGACATCGCCAGGCTCGTGCCGCTCTTCAAGGTGGACAACTCCTCCGCCATCACCGAACTGGGCCTCACAGCCAGGGCGAAACGGGACCAGTACACCTTCGCCGAGATCGAGCCCGCGCGGCAGACGCTCATGGAGAAGATGGGCGAATACCGCGAGATCCCCTCGAAGAAGCAGACCCCGGAGCAGCGCATGATCGTGCAGCTTGCCGCGAACTTTCTCGACTACGAGATGATCACCGGCCACTTCGACTTCATCCGCTCGCCCGTCGGTGACAAGGTGGATCAACTGCCCGCAGGCATCGAAAAACCCGTGCGCCTCTCGAAAAGCCTCAACGCCCTCGCCAGCGCCGTCACCGCCAGCGGCGGACCGCCCATGCAGATCCCGTGGTTCCGCGACTTCGGCAAGGCGGCCCTCGGCGCCATGATGAGCGGCAACTCCGAGCAGCAGCTCCGAATTTTCCCGCCCGGCCCGAAGGTGGACGAGGTCTGGCACGGCCCCGGCGAGATCATCTTTGGCGTCTTCAACGACGAGAAGGAGGCCGCCGCCGAACAGCTCGCCTGGCTGGCGGTTTATGAGGACGTGTTCCTCGCCCTGCCGGACGCGGAGAAGTTCAAGGCCGCCGCGAAAGCGCTGCTCGCGAAGATTCAAGCCGCCGCCAAGGCGCGCGACGAGGGGCGGTTCATCGCTTTGGAGCGGCATTCGATCAAAGCGGACTACTTTTTCTACGCGCAGTGGATCTTCCTCCTCGGTTTTGTGGCCGTGGCCCTGGCGTGGATCGCACCCGGTTCAAAGCTGGAGAAGATCACCAAGGCCGCCTCATGGCTCCTGCTCGCCACGGCCACGGGTTGCGCCGTCACCGGCGTGGTCATCCGCTGCGTCATCATGCAGCGTCCCCCCATCACCACGCTGTATGAGACCATCCTCTTCATCGGCGCCTCGGTGGCGCTGTTCGGTCTCGCCGCCGAATGGATCACCAAGCGCGGTCTCGGCCTGCTGGTCGCCGCGGTCGGCGGCACAGCCTGCATGTTCCTCGCCATCCAGTTCGAGGCCAGCGAGGCCACCGACACCCTTCAGCAGCTCCAGGCCGTGCTCATCACGAACTTCTGGCTTTCCACCCACGTCCCGCTCATCAATCTCGGCTATGCCGCCTGCATGGTCGCCGCCTTGATTTCGATGATTTACTTCATCCAGCGGCTTTTCGGCAAAATCGGCCCCAAATCCGAAGAAGGCCGTTTTTTGACCCGCGTGGCCTACGGCTTCATCGCTGCCGGATTGTTCCTCTCCCTCGTCGGCACCGTGCTCGGCGGCATCTGGGCGAATTACAGCTGGGGCCGCTTCTGGGGCTGGGATCCGAAGGAAAACGGTGCGCTCATGATCGTCCTCATGTGCCTCGTCATCCTGCACGCCCGCCTCGGCGGCTACATCCGCGAGGTCGGCCTGCACAACTGCAACCTCATCCTCGGCTGCATCGTCATCTTCTCCTGGTTCGGCGTCAACCAACTCGGCGTCGGCCTGCACGCCTACGGCTTCACCGACGGCACCTGGCCGAAGATCTACGGCTTCTGGGGCAGCCAGTTGGCACTGCTGGTGTATGGCCTTTATCTCGTCCGGGCGGACAGATCCGCCGCATCGGAAGCCGTGTCCGCCGTGAAAGCGGAGGCCTGAGGGTCGAACCGTGGTCAACGCCCCGGCCCGCAGTAGGAGTTGGGTGCCGCCGCCTTTGGAGCGCGCGCATTCTTATGCCAGGCGGCTTCGGATTGGAGGTGAGAAGTGTGGGAGTCTCGTTGCAACTGGGTTTCGGCTTGCCGCCGCGTTTTAGCCCCACTTTCGCCGATATGCGCGAAAGTGGGGGTAGTGAAGACGGTGCGCGGCAGCTGACTGAACTGAAAGGCTCATGAGACTGCGGCATTGGCGGGGGCAGGGAACGGCTCGCTGCCCGGAGTGGCTCCGACCGGCGCGCGTTTCCTGCGCGGCCCTCACACGGCGATCTCCGCCTTGATCGGGGGATGCGGGTCGTAGCCGTCGAGGGTGAAGTCCTCGAAGCGGAAGGCGAGGAGGTCTTTGACTTCAGGGTTCAGGCGCATGACTGGCAGGGGGCGCGGCTCGCGGGTGAGCTGGAGGCGGGCCTGCTCGACGTGGTTGGCGTAGAGGTGGAGGTCGCCAAAGGTATGCACGAAGTCGCCGGGCTGGAGTCCGCAGACCTGGGCGGCCATGAGGGTGAGCAGGCTGTAGCTGGCGATGTTGAAAGGCACGCCGAGGAAAAGGTCGGCGCTGCGCTGGTAGAGCTGGCAGCTCAGCCTGCCATCCGCGACGAAGAACTGGAACAGGCAGTGGCAGGGAGGCAGGGCCATCTGCCCAATGAAGGGCACGTTCCAGGCGCTGACGATGTGACGGCGGCTGTGCGGGTCGTTTTTCAACCCCTCCACCAGGCGCGCGATTTGATCCACCGGCTCCGCGCCGGGAGCGCCCTGCCAGCGCCGCCACTGGGCACCGTAGACGGGGCCGAGGTCGCCGTTCTCATCGGCCCACTCATCCCAGATGGTGACTTTGTTTTCCTGGAGATAGCGCACGTTGGTGTCGCCCTTGAGAAACCAGAGCAGCTCGTGGATGATGCTGCGCAGGTGCAGTTTCTTGGTGGTGACCAGGGGGAAGCCCCGGCCGAGGTCGTAGCGGCTCTGCTCGCCGAAAACGGACCACGCGCCTGTGCCGGTGCGGTCCTCGCGGAAGGAGCCGTGGTCGAGGACTTTGCGCAGGAGGCGGTGGTACTCGTGCATCTCGTCTGGGTGGACGGTTACGCGGCGTAGGGCACGGGCGTGCCGGTGGAGTTGGCCAGCTTTTTGAAGCGCTGGATGATCTCCAGCGTGAGTTTGCCGGGCTTGCCGCAGCCGATGAGACGGCGGTCGTATTGCACGGCGGGAATGACCTCGGCGGCGGTGCCGGTGAGGAAGCACTCGTCGGCGGTGTAGATCTCGTGCCGGGTCATGGTAACCTCCGCAACCTCCAGGCCCATCTCACGCATGATCTCAATCACGGCCATGCGCGTAATGCCGTTGAGCGCGCCGCTGGCGATGGTGGGGGTGAAGACCCGGCCGTTTTTGATGATGAAGACATTGTCGCCCGTGCATTCGGCGACATAACCCTGCTCGTTGAGCATGATGCCCTCCTCGCAGCCGGCCTGGATGCACTCGATCTTGGCCATGACGTTGTTCAGGTAGTTCAGGCTCTTCACCTGCGGGCTGAGCGCGGCGGTAGCGGGCCGGCGCGTGGCGCAGGTGATGAGGTGCAGCCCGGTCTCATACTTCTCCTTCGGATACAACGTGATGCCGCTGGCGATGATGATGATGGACGCCTTCGGGCATTGATAGGGGTTCAGCCCCAGCGAGCCGACACCTCGGGTGATGACGAGGCGGATGTAGCCGTCCCGCAGGCCGTTGGCGGCCACGGTCTCGACGGTGGCCTTTTCCATTTCCTCCAGGGAAATGGGGATGGTCAGGCAGATGGAGCGCGCGCTCTCATAGAGCCGCACGAGGTGCTCCGTGAGGCGGAAGACGCGGCCATTGTAGATGCGGATGCCTTCGAAGCAGCCGTCGCCATAGAGCAGGCCGTGGTCGAAGACGGAAATTTTGGCCTCGGACTCGGGAACAATGCGGCCGTCGAGATAGATGAGAAGGGGGGTGCCTGCCATGGGTGGGGGAGCGCGCAGAATGGCAGCCGGCGCGGCCTTTGCAAGCACGGCGTTCCACGCATGACGGAAGCGCGCGCGGCCCGCAAACACTCCTTGCCCGCGGCCCGGCCCTGGCCGATGGAAATGCCCCCCACCTACCCGCATGGACCTTCACTGGCTCACCGACTCCGCCGCCTGGGCGACTGTGCGCTCGCTCAGCGGCTGGCTCACGCCCCAGGTCCTCATCATCGTCAGCATCGCCTCGCTGGCCATGTTCCTGGCCAGCGTCTTTGTCACACCGCTTCTGCTCATTCGGATGCCGGCGGACTACTTTCTGCGGGACAAACCCCACCTCTGGACGCGGCTGAAAACGGCAAGCATGCCGCGGCGCGTCGTGTTGCTGGTCAAAAACGTGTTCGGGGTCTTCTTCGTCGCGCTGGGCATCCTGCTCATCTTCCTCCCTGGTCAGGGGCTGCTGACCATCCTCGTCGGCATCTTCCTGCTCGACTTCCACGGGAAAAAGGAGCTGGAGCGCAAAATCATCAGCCGCCCCCGCGTCCGCCAAGCCATCAACTGGCTACGCCGGCGCAATCACCGGCCTGATCTCATCCTGGAGGATGCGGATGCCGCGTGACATTTTCGACTTTGCCGCACTCTCATCACGAGCTGGCCGGAGGCAAAACCCGTGCCACTTTGGAATGCGGCCGGCCTTCAGAGCAGGCCGAGCTTTTCCATGGTGGCTTTCAGCTCGGCAAGCTTGGTCTCCTCCAGCGGCGTCATGGGCAGGCGCAGCTCGTTGGAGCAATGGCCGGCGAGGGACATGGCGGCTTTGACGGGGACGGGGTTGGTGGAGAGCTTGAGGAAGGCGGCAAAGAGCGGGTAGTAACGCTCATGGATGGCGCGCGCGCCGGTGTAGTCACCCTTGAGAGCCAGATTCACCATGTCACTGATCTGGCGCGGGATGACGTTGGAGGCGACACTGACGATGCCGACGCCGCCGACGGACATGAACGGCAGAGTGAGTCCGTCGTCGCCGGAGAGGATTTCGAAGCTCTCCGGTAGTATCTGGCGCATCTGGCTGACGCGCTCGGGATTGCCACCCGCTTCTTTGATGGCGCGGATGTTTGGGCAGGCCCCGGCGAGGCGCTCCAGCACATCCAGACCGATCTCGATGCCGCAGCGGCCGGGGATGCTGTAAAGCATGATGGGCAGGCTGGTGTTGTCGGCGATGGTTTTGAAATGCTGGTAGAGGCCTTCGGACGTGGGCTTGTTGTAATACGGAGCCACTTGCAGGGAGGCGGTGGCGCCGGCGGCCTCGGCCTCCTTGGTCATCTCCACGGCCTCGCGCGTGCTGTTCGCGCCGGTGCCGGCCATGACGATGCCGCGCCCGCGCGCGAACTCGACGGTGAGCCTCACCACGCGCTCGTGCTCGTCATAGTCGAGCGTGGGCGACTCGCCCGTGGTGCCGCAGGGGACCACGCCGTTGACACCGTTGTCGAACTGAAAATCCACCAGCCGTTTGAGCGCGTCCTCGTCAATGCGGTCGTTGCGGAAAGGGGTGATGATGGCGGTGTGGGTTCCTGCGAACATGGGAGCGGTGTGGGGAAACGGAAGACTTCCTGACTGAAAATTGAGAATTGGAAACTGAAAATTGGCGGAGGAAGGCGGTGCCTGGATTAGCGGCGGCGGTTTTTGGGGGGAGTGTTGGCTTTGGTGGTCACGATGGAGGCGCCGATGATGTTCATAAGCTCGGAGCACTCGCCGATGAGGGCTTCAAGTTTGGATTTCTTCATGGAGCCGGTTTTGACGACCAATTTCAACCAGATGCGCGTTTCCCGCAGCTCTTTCAAAACGATGCCCAGCTTGTGAGTGAAATCCGCGCGGCTTTCAGCGGCGCAGGCTTCGGCGTAATTTGGCGCGGGTGACGTGCCGCAACGAATCAATTGCCCGGAAATGTGCCTGCCAGTTTTTGTGTCGGGCAAGGCCTCAACCACCGCGCATATCCTCCCGGCAAAGTCCAAAAATCGCTCTTCCATCTGTTCGGCGAGTTCGAGCGATGACATGACAGTTTCCAGTTCTCAATTTTCAATTCCGCAGGCCGCCGATCAAACCTCCACGCTCCCGGTGAACACAAAATCAGCCGGTCCGAGCAGTGTGACATTGGAGTATTCATGCGGGGCGGGCTCCTCGAAGCCGACGCGCAGGGTGTCGCCGCCTTTGACTTTGACCGCGACTGGGCCGGGCACGCCGGTCAGCTCGTGGTGGATGAGGGCGCAGGCCACCATGCCGGTGCCGCAGGCCAGGGTCTCATCCTCCACGCCACGCTCGTAGGTGCGGATGGCGATGCTGTCGAGGCCGAGCACCTGGACGAAATTGGCGTTGGTGCCCTTGGGGGCAAAGGCTTCATGGTAACGCAATCCGGCGCCCCATTCGCGCACGGGCACGCTTTCCAGGTCGCTGACGAAAACCACCGCGTGCGGCACGCCGGTGTTGATGCTGTGGACGGTGAGCGTGGTGCCAGCGACGAGAAGTTCCTGCGCCATTTTCAGGCTGTGCGGCGCGCTCATGTTGATGCGCACTTGTTCCTCCTCGAATTCCGCGGAGATCAGCCCGGCCTGGGTCTCGAATTGCACAAAGCTCAGCTCGTCGTGCAGCAGGCGGTTCACGAAACGGCCGAAGCAGCGCGCGCCATTGCCGCACATTTCGGCCTCGCCGCCGTCGGCATTGTAGTAGCGCATCTTGAAATCGCCCTTGCCTTCGGCTGGCTCCACGCAGAGCAGACCGTCGGCGCCGATGCCGCGGTGCCTGTCACAAAGCCGCGCGATCTGCTCCCTGCTCAGGGAAGTGGCGAGGCTGCGATTGTCGAGCATGACGAAGTCATTGCCCGCGCCGTTCATTTTGGTGAAGGAGAGTGTCATGTGGGAAAAGAGAAACGTCCGGCGCTGGGTCAGGGAAGCGCTTTCACCGCATCCACCAGCGGCTTCACAAAGGCTTCGACACTGGCGGTGCAGTCTGGAGAAGCGCCATTTTTTTCGATGAGCTTCACAATGGCGCTGCCGACGACGACTCCATCGGCCATGGATGCGATGGCGGCCGCTTGCCCGGGATTCGAGACACCGAAGCCGACGCACACCGGCACCTGGCTCACCTTTTTGATCTCGGCCACTTGCTCGGCGATGCCGCCGGCGATTTCGGTTTGCGCGCCCGTAACGCCAAGGCGTGAGACATAATAAATAAAGCCCTCCGCGCTGGCGGCGATGCTGGCGATGCGCTCCGGTGAACTTGTGGGCGCGATGAGCTGGATGTGGCGCAGGTCCGGCACGGGCTTCAACTCGGCATTCTCCGCACCCTCATCCGGCGGCAAATCGAGAACCAGGATGCCATCGGCACCGGCGGCGGTGGCATCGTGATGAAAGCGCTCGTAGCCGTAAGCATAGACGGGGTTGAGATAAGTGAAGAGCACGACGGGGATCTGCGAGTGCGCGCGCACCTCGCGGATCATCTCCAGCACGCCCGCCGTGGTGGCGCCGGCGCGCAGGGCGCGGTCGGCGGCCATTTGATTGACCACGCCATCGGCCAGCGGATCGGAAAACGGCACGCCCAGCTCCACCACATCCACTCCCGCCCGCTCCAGTGCCAGCACGATGTCCACCGTTTTTTTTAGGGTGGGGTCTCCCGCGCAGATGTAGGCCACGAAAGCGCGCTTTCTGGCGGCGCGCAGGCGGGCGAAACACGAGTCGAGTCGGTTGGTGTTTTCTAACATGGGATGGCTCACTTAGCGCGCGGCTGTGAAAGTGCAAACGCAAGCATCCCGCGCGCGGGACCGCCCGTTTTCAGGACGCGAGCCGGGAACATTTTTCCTCGCGAAGATTTTTCCATTTGCCAGGGCATCATGAGCTTGTAGTATCGCGGCCCTGCATGCGGGATTTGGAGCGGTAGTTCAGTCGGTTAGAACGCCAGCCTGTCACGTTGGAGGTCGCGGGTTCGAGCCCCGTCCGCTCCGCCAAATCCCCGCCGCGCAAACCACGCGGCTCACCTGGGTCCGATGCAGTAGGCAAACCGGTCCGAGCGCAGGTAGATCCGCCCGTCCACCGCGGCGGGGCTGGCATTGAAGGGGCTGCTGTCGCCGGCGATGACGTTCGTGGCCAGCACCTCGAACTTTGGCGCCGCCGGGATGACGACCGTGCCGCTGGTGCGGCTGGTGTAATACAGCCGGCCATTGTTCAGAATGGGCGAGGCATACCAGCGGTCGCGCGATCCAGGCAGGCGCTCCTCGTACACATCCTCGCCGGTGTCCGCCTTCAGGCAGTGAAAGGTGCCGCGCGCGTCGTTGACGAAGTAGAGATGCCCCTCGTGAAACACGGGCGAGCCGACATTCGACCCTTTCTGCGCCTGCCACAAGACGTGCGTCTGGGTGACATCCCCCTTCCCTCCCGCGCGCACGGCCATGGCATTGCCGCGCGGACTGCCGATGATGTAAAGCACGCCGTCATGCGCCACCACGGACGGGCAGAGCTCCGCCGCGCGAATGGCCTGGCAGGACCACAATTCCCCGCCCTTCTCCGGGTCAAAAGCGCGCAGCCTGCCGCTTGCGTTCACGACCAGTTCCTCGCTGCCGTCCTTGAGCTTCACAATGACCGGCGTGTTCCACGAGGCGGGGAAACCGCGCGCGCTCCACACTTCTTTTCCTGTGCGGCGGTCCAGTGCGTAAAGCGTGTCGCTTTCCAGCGCCGCGTTCACAAAAAGCAGGTCGCCATGCAAAACGGGGGACGAGCCGGCGCCCCACTCGTGCGCCTTCTCGCCGGCGCTTTTTTCCCACACTTTCCGCCCGTCCACAGTGAAAGCATGCACACCGGCATGGGCGAAGAAAAAGAACACCCCCGAGCCATCCGTGACCGCGCTGCCGGATGCGTAGCCGTGCATGGTGATGTATTGCCCGGTGTAGGGCTTGTCCTGACCGGCGGACTCGATCTCATGCTGCCAGAGGATTTTGCCCGTCGCCGCATCCAGGCAGAGGGCATGACGCTTGAGCTTGGCGGCATCCCCCGCCTCGCGGCTGTCGAGCCCGTAACCGCTGTAGCTGGTGAGGAAGACCTTGCCGCCGCTGACGATGGGACTCGATGACCCCGGACCTGGCAGCTCCGTTTTCCAAAGCAGGTTCTCCCTTTCGCTCCATTTCAGCGGCAGCTCCGTGGCGGACGTCCTGCCATCCGCCGTCGGCCCGCGAAAGCGCGGCCAGTCCTCGGCGGCGAGTTGGAAGGACAGGCAGGCGAGGAGGGCGGGAATGAGGATGCCGGGTTTCATGGGAGTGGGTTGGTTTTTTTCAAACGTCCCATCCCCGCCGATTATAAGACGCGACTTGTTCCCCGCGTCCGACAGGTGTCATGCGACCGCCGCCCGCGATTCCCATGCAGGAGCGGCAAACTAGGAGCCGGCAAAGGCCGCCCAGACCGCGCCGGCGCGCTCCACAAAATCAAAATCCAGCGTGGTGATGGCCATGGCGCTGTGAGTGCTGACGCGCAGAGTGACCTTGCGCCAGCCGATGTGAATGTCGGGGTGATGATTCAAAGCCTCCGCTTCGATCGCGACACGGCGGGCAAACTCCACGCCATCCAGATAGCTTCCGAAGACAAACACGCGCGCGAGTTGCCCGCCCTCCACTGTCCAGCCTGGATGATCATGGAGCAGCCTCGGCAGTTGGTCGTCGGTAATTTTCACGGGCATGAACCAGCGATGCGCCCAACCCGCCGCAGGGTCAACCTTGAAACAACCAGACCCGCCGCGCCTGCCCGGACCTCGTCATTTGGCTTGGCGGCTTGGCGCGGTTCAAGATCCAGTTCGGAACAAGCACGGCAGCGGCAAGGAAGATCGCGCTGGCACTTGAGCCATCTTTTGCCTTGGCCTGCTGCTTCATCCACGGCATGTCTGCGCCATGCGCCGTCTCATTTTCGCATTTCTGCTGCCCGCCATCATCACCACCGCCGCTGATGACAAGCCGCTGCGCCACATCGTCTTCGGCTCCTGCCTGGACAAAGTGGAGCACCCCATGCTCGACCGCGCGCTCGCGCTGCCGATGGACCTGTTCATTTACATGGGGGACAACATCTACGCCGACACGCGGGACATGGCCGTGATGCGCGCCAAATACAGCGCCCTGGCAGGGAGCCGTTTCCATCAGGGATTGCTGGCGCGCGCGCTCGTGCTGGCCACCTGGGACGACCACGACTACGGCGTCAACGACGGCGGCGCCGACTACCCGATGCGCAAGGAGGCGCAGAAAGAGTTTCATGACTGGCTCGGCACCCCCGCCGGCTCGCCCCTGCGGGCGCGGGAGGGTGTTTACCATTCCCGCGTCTTCGGACCTGCGGAGAAAAGCACGCAGGTCATCCTGCTCGACACGCGCTATCATCGCACCCCGCTCAAGCGCGTGCCGAAGGAGCAGGCCGGCATCGGCGGCAGCGCCGTCCCCAACGACGACCCGGGCGCCACCCTTCTCGGCGCGGAGCAATGGCGCTGGCTGGAGGCTGAACTGGGAAAGCCCGCCCGCCTTCGCCTCGTCATCTCCAGCATCCAATTCGCCGCCGCCGCTTCAGGCAGTGAGAGCTGGGCGAATTTCCCCCTCGAACAGCGCCGCATGGCGGACCTCATCCGCGCCACCCGCGCGCAAGGCGTGCTTTTTTTCAGCGGCGACAGGCATTGGTGCGAGTTATCAACACTGACGGGAAACGTCCCCTATCCTCTGCACGATCTCACCGCCAGTTCGATGACGCAGGCGCATCCGCGCGGCACGCCCACGCCCAACGCCAACCGCAGCCTGCCCGCCACCTTTCACCAGCCGAACGCCGGCGCGCTCGAAGTGGACTGGGACGCGCCCGACCCGCTGCTGACTCTGCGCATCGTGGACCAGGAGGGCGCCACCAGGCTGGAAAAGCGGCTGCGACTTGGCGAGTTGCGCTGATCACCGAAGACAAGCACAGCTTCGCGCAGGTGGCAAAACATGCCCGCCGTGCTCGTGCTGGCTGAGTGGCTGAGTGTGTGTTGATTTTGACATCGCACTGTCGAATTAAAGTGGATGCCATCAGAAAGGGAGGGAAATGTCGGGAAGATTTTTTTGAGCTGATAAAGAGCAGAAAAAAGCGAGCATTCCGCCATTTTGCGCGTAATTCGACGAATGTACGAAACCGCCCTCCAGTCCGCCCTCGAAAACCCGCAAAACCTCGGGGAGATGCCGGACGCAGACGCCGTGGGCACCGTCGGCAGCCCGGATTGCGGGGACATGGTGCGCATGTGGCTGAAGTTCACGGAGAAGGACGGGCGCAAGGTGATTGACAAGGCCACCTTTCAGAGTTTCGGCTGCCAAACGGCCATCGCGGTCGCCAGCATGGCCACCGAATTGATCCGGGGCAAAACGAAGGAGGAGGCACTGAAGATGTCCGCCGAGGAGCTCAGCGCGCCGCTTGGTGCTCTGCCGCCCATGAAGATCCACTGCGGCCAGATGGTCGAAGGCGCGCTGAAAGCCGCGCTTGATGCGGAGCAGGCCGTCGCCGCGCCGGCACTTGCAGGCCCCACCTTGAGCGACAGCCTCGCCGCCGCAGGCAGGCAGGCGGGCAGGATCAAGATCGTCTTCGACAATTAAGCGGGTGGCGCCGCTCTTTTAGGCCGGCTCAAATGCATTGGGCCGTGGTGTCGAGGCGGCGGAGATTGCGAGTTTTGGAATGCGGAGTGCGGGCGCGCGCAGCGGAAGTCGCGAGTTTTCCCGGATAGGGGCGCGCAAAGTGCGGCGGTTGCCAAGTACTGGAGGGGTGGGGGATTTGGCAAGCTCCTCTCCTTGAAGCCCGTTGACAGCGGGGAAAACAGAACGCACCGGCGTGCGTATCCGTACATGGCGCGCCGCGCCGGACACCCCCGCACTCATGTTCCCACGTCACCTGCTTTTTTTGCTCATCGCCGTTCTCTCCTGCGCCGCGCGCGCTGCCGAGCGCGGTCAGGAGGAGTTCGAGAAGAAAATCCGTCCGCTGCTGGAGCAGTATTGCTTCGACTGCCATGCCGATGGCGTGGACAAGGGCGACTTCACCTTTGACGAGCACAAGGACTACGCGGCGCTGCGGAGCGATTTCAAATTATGGGACCATGTGCGCCAGCAGCTCGTCACCCATGTGATGCCGCCGGAGAAAAAACCCGCGCCAGTGATCGAGGAGCGGGATGCGATGGTGGCCTGGATTGACGACGCGGTCTTCTGGTTCGACCCCGCGCGGCCCGACCCCGGCCATGTGACACTGCGCCGGCTGAACCGCAACGAGTACAACAACACGGTGCGCGACCTGCTCTTTGTGGACACGCGGCCCGCGCGCGAGTTCCCGCCGGATGACACCGGCTACGGCTACGACAACATCGGCGACGTGCTCAGCCTTTCCCCCATGCTCATGGAGAAGTACCTGCGCGCGGCGCGCGGCGTGGCCGCGGACGCGATGGAGGTGCGGGTCAGCGACCACCTGGACTTGGAGGTGAGCGGACGGCGCTTTTACCGCAGCAAGGGCGACACGCGCGAGCAGGGCGACCTGCGCTGGTTTTCCGGGCAGTCGGAGATCGCCCACCATGTGTATCCCCCCGCCGAGGGCGACTACACCTTGACGCTGCAACTGGCCGCCGTGCGGGCGGGGGGAGAGCCCGCCAAGCTGGCGCTCAAAGCCAACGGCAAGGAAATCACCACGCTGGATGTGACCACCGGCTGGAAGGACGAAGATGGCCCCTGGCAGACCGTGCGCCAGACCGTGCATCTCAAGGCGGGGGACACGAAGCTGGCGCTGTCCCTGCTCAATCCGCGCGCCGAGCCCGCCAGGGAGGGCGAAAAACCCGGCGAGCGCCGCGTGGTGCTGGCGGGCATGACGCTCAAAGGCCCGCACGGTCTGCTGGCGCCGAAGGGCAGCCGCTTTGTCCGCTGGCTGCTGGACAACAAGCCCGCCGGCCGCCCGGCGATGCAACTGACGGGGGAGGACTTCGACAAGGGCGAGGGCGCCTCCTCCCGCGACACGGGCGGCATCCTCCTGGCCAGCAGCGGCTATGTGCGGCATCCGCTCCATCTCGCCAAGGCGGGCAAATACAAGCTCACGGTGAAAGCCGGCGCGCAGCAGGCGGGGGACGAGCCTGCCAAGTTCGACATGCGCGTGGCGGGCAAAAAGATCGGCGCGTTCTCAGTGACGGCGAAGAACCAGGCGCCGCAGTTTTTCACCTTCGAGGCCGACCTGCCGGAGGGCGCGCACGAGCTGCAAATCTGGTTCCTCAACGACTTCTACAACGCCGAGACTCGCGAGGATCGCAACCTGTGGGTCCACCAGTTCCGCATCGAGGGGCCGCTGTCCGAGCCGGCCGGAGTGCGCGCTGAGGACGTGCCCGCCCTGGTGGAGAAAATGACCGCGCGGCTTTTCCGCAGGCCGCCGCAGCCGCAGGAGGTCAAGCCGTGGCAGGACTTCGCCGCGCTGGCCATGCGGGAGGGTGAGCCGCCGCTGGGCGCGCTGCGCTTCGTGCTGGAGGGCGTGCTCGCCTCCCCGGCCTTCATCTTCCGCTCCGCGCCTCAGCCGGCTGGCGCTGTGGCGGACGGCGCCGCGTTCATTGACGAGTTCAGCCTGGCGAACCGCCTCGCGTATTTCCTCTGGTCCGCGCCGCCGGATGACAAGCTGCTGGAGCTGGCCGGGAAGGGGGAGCTGCGCGCAAACCTGCGCGCGCAAATCCAGCGCATGACCGGCGAGTGGAAGGCCGCCGCTTTCACCGAAAACTTCGCGGGCCAGTGGCTGCAACTGCGGGACATGGACATCGTGGCGCCCGACACGCGCGCCTTTCCCGGCTGGCGCGGCGACATCGCCTCCAGCATGAAGCGCGAGAGCCAGACCTTCTTCGAGCACATCCTCAGGGAGAACAGGCCCGTCACCGAGTTCCTCGACGCCGACTACACTTTCCTCAACGAGAAGCTCTCCAAATGGTATGGCATCGGCGGCGTGAAGGGAGACAAATTTGAAAAAGTCTCTCTGAAAGGCACCCCGCGCGGTGGCATCCTAACGCATGGCAGCATCCTCACCCTCACCTCCGGCCAGACGCGCACCTCCCCTGTGAAGCGCGGCAAATACCTGCTGGAAAACATCCTCGGCACCCCGCCGCCGCCCGCGCCAGGCGGCGTGCCCCCTCTCGACGAAGGCAAGGTGCGCCGCTCGAACCTGACGCTGCGCGAGCAGTTCGCCCAGCACCGCGAGCACACCTCCTGCGCGGGCTGCCACGCCTTTCTCGACCCGATGGGCTTCGCCTTCGAGCACTACGACGCCGTCGGGCGCTGGCGGGACAAGGACAAGAACCACCCCGTGGACGCCTCCGGCAAACTCGTGCGCGGCCAGGAGTTCAAAGACCTCGCCGAGCTGCGCGGCATCCTCGCCCGCGACATGCCGGACGAGTTCGCCCGCAACCTCGCCGAAAACCTGCTCACCTACGCCCTCGGGCGCGGCCTCGCCTACAGTGACAAGCCCGCCGTGCAGGAGATCACCGGCAAGGCCAAGGCCGCCGGCTACAGGTTCCAGGATATCATCCTCGCCGTCTGCGAGAGCGTGCCGTTCCAGAAAATGCGCGCGGGGGAGCGGACGGGGGATTAAAGTTAGGGCGGGTGACATGGGGCGCAGGCGTCCTGCCTGCGCAAACAGGCGGTACACCCGTTCCCCAAAAAGCGGGTTTCCAAAGATGCGCTGGAGGCTTTTTTGCCCTTTTGTGGCAATTAACTCTCGTATCTTGCCGCCGGACCGGTAGATTTTGCGTTCGTGATCAAAAACTGGACTCCATTGCTTGCCGGATTCTGCGCCGCCGTCTGCCAGACGGTCGTGGCGGAAACTTCGATCCTCCGATTGAAAAACGGCGCCGTCCTCCAGGGCGAAGTCCTGCGCGAGCGGGACGACAGCCTTTTGTTTGATCTCGGCTTCCAGGTGCTGACCCTCCCGCGCGCGGAGGTGGTGTCGGTCGAGAAGACCGGGGAGGAAAAGGCCGGCCCCAAGGCGGACAACATTCTGGCCGAGGATGTCTATTTCGTCGAACCCGCGCGCGAGCCGCTGCCCGTGGACAAAAACGTCCACCGCGTCGGCGGCGCCGTGGTGCAGGTGCAGACCGCCTCCGGTCTCGGCTCCGGCTTCATCATTAACAAGAGCGGCCACGTCATCACCAACCAGCACGTCATTTCCGGCGAGCGGGAGATCACCATCGTCGTCTATGAGCAGAAGGACGGCGGCCTGGAGAAGCGCGTCTTTCCGAAGGTGCGCATCATCGCGATGAACGGATTCCTGGACCTCGCCATCCTCCAGATAGATGACCCGGCGGCGGAGACCCTGCCTTTCGTGCCCATCGGCGACAGCGACTCGCTCACCCAGGGGCAGCAGGTCTTTGCCATCGGCAGCCCGCTCGGCCTTGAGCGCAGCGTCTCCCAGGGCATCGTCAGCGTGCGCGCGCGCGACACGCGCGGCGCGTGGTCCATCCAGAGCACCACGCAGATCAACCCCGGCAACTCCGGCGGCCCGCTCTTCAACGCCCGCGGCGAGGTCGTCGGCGTGAACAACATGAAGCTCGCCGGTGTCGGCGTCGAGGGCCTCGGCTTCTCCATCCCGGCGAACCTGCTCAAGCTCTTCCTCAAAAACCGCGACGCCTTCGCCTTCGACCCGCGCAACCCCAACAGCGGCTTCACCTACTTGCGCCCGCCCGCGCCTGGAGACAAGCCCGCTATAATCACCCCTCAAAACCCATGAAACCCGCACTGCCCAAATCCGCCCTGGCCGCCCTGGCCCTCGCCCTTTCCGCCATCCACCCCGCCCGCGCCGGCGTCCTGGAGGACTGGCTGAAACTCCTGCCGCCCAGCACCATCGCCGTCATCAGCGTCAAAGACTCCCCCGAACTCATGGCCGACTGGGAGAAAAGCGGCATCGGCCGCATGATGCAGGACGAGGCCTTCAAACGCTGGACCGCTCCCATGATGAAGGACGGCGAGGCTCCGTGGGACACCTTTGCCAGGGAGAACTTCGGCGAGAGCCTGCATGACAATCTGGCGCGCTACCCCGGCGCCAGCCTGGCCGCCTTTGTCGCCGACTCCCCCCAGCAGATCGAGGAGCAGGACGGCGTGCCCGCATTCATCGCCTTCAGCGAGACAGGGGACAAGCGCAAGGAGCTGGAGGAATCCATGACACGGGAGAAGGAACTCGCGCTCGCCAAGGAGGATGGCGTCAAAGCCCGCACCGAGGAGATCGCCGGGGAGCAGGTGGAGATCCTCGCCAAGTCCGAGGAACCCGGCGCGCTCTGGGAGAGCGGCCACGCCTTTGTCGGTGGCGTGCTCGTCGAGTCGAACTCCGCCGCCCTGATGGAGCAGATGATCCTGGCCCTGAAAAACGGCGCCGCCGAGAACCCCGAGGCCATCCTCGGTCACATCGGCCGCATCGAGGCCCTGCACGGTGGCAGCCCCGACGCTCTCGTCTATTTCAATGGCGAGGTCCTTATGCAATGGGCCGTCACCGCCGCGCGCGAGTTCGGAGCCACGGCGGCCAAAGGCAGCCCGCTGCCCGTCACACCCGACCAGGTCATCGAGGCCCTCGGCCTCCAGGAACTCCAGTCCCTGGCCCTCATGATGAACCTCGAAGACGGGCAGTCCGTCTTCGACCTCGCCGTCCTCCACGCCAGCAAGCCCGCCGGCCTGCTCAGCCTCGTTCGCGGCGGCGCTGGCGCAGTGGAGCTGCCCGGCTTCGTGCCGGGGGATGTGGTCAGCGCCAGCGCCATGCGCATGAGCCTCCTGGAACTGTGGGACAAGCTGCTCGCCATCGTGCAAAAAATGGGGCCCGCCGCCGCCCTGCTCACCGGCCAGCTCGGCATCTACGAGCAGCAGTTCGGCGTCAAAATCCGCGACGACCTCTTCGCCAGCCTTGACGACCAGTATTACGAGATCACCGACGCCGCGGACGGCGTCACCAGCCAGGTCATCGCCATCAAGATCAAGGACGGCAAACGTTTCGGCGGCGCGGTCGAGGCCGTCAAAAAAATCGTCGGGGCCGGCTTCGGCGCCTTCGATGAGACCGAGTATCTCGGCCACACCATCCAGTCCGTCAAAACCGCCGGCGCCACCGCCGGCAGCCCCGGCTTTGCCTTCTGCGTCACCGACACCCACCTGCTCATGAGCACCGGCCCCGTCGCGCTGCTCCAGGATGTGCTCGCCCGCATGAGGGACCCCTCCGGCCCCAGCCTGTGGGAGGACGCCCGCGCCAAAGACCTCATGTCCCGTCTCTCGCCAGGCTACAACGGCGTCGGCGTCACCGACGGCGCGCGCATCATGAAACTGCTCGTGGACACCATCGTCATGGCGCGGAGCGGCCTTGGCGGCAGCACCAAGGCCAAAGGCCCCAAAGGCGGCGCGGCCAAAAGCGCCGAAGACGCTGTGGACGGCATCTTCGACCCTGATGCCGCTCCCTCGGAGGAAACCTGGTCCCGCTACTTCGGCACCAGCGTCACCGGCACCTACCAGCCCGACGACGCCATCCACGTCCGCTTCCTCACCACGCCCGTAGATGCGCGGTGAGCGCGGCGCGCCGGCGGTGCCGGGCGCGGGATAATCCATCGCAAAGCGCGAGCGCGGGCTTTGCGCTTTGCGCGGCAGCGCGCATTGTTCCGCATGAGCCGAACATTCCCACGCACGGAGTTCCCGCAGGAAACCAGGCGCTGCTTTCTGGGCAGGAGCGCTTGTGTGTCGCTCGGCGGCATGGCGCTGGCCTCGCTGCTGGCGCGCGAGGCCGGCGGCGCGGGCGTCTCCCGCCTGGCGCCAAAAGCCAGGCGCGTGATTTTTCTCACCCAGTCCGGCGGCCCCTCGCAGCTTGAGCTTTTCGACCACAAGCCCGGCCTGCGCAAATGGGCCGGCACCGAGCTGCCGGAGAGCGTGCGCCAGGGCCAGCGCCTGACCACGATGACGGCGAATCAAAAACAGCTCATCCTGCCGGGCATCACCCGCTTTTTTCAGCACGGACGCAGCGGGGCCGCGATCAGCGAATGGCTGCCGCACCTCGGCCGGGTGGCGGATGACGTCTGCTTCATCAAGTCCATGACCACGGACCAGATCAATCACGCGCCGGCCATGACCAAGTTCCTCACCGGCCACCAGCTCGCGGGCCGCCCAAGCATGGGCGCGTGGCTCAGCTACGGCCTGGGCAGCGTGAACCAGAACCTGCCCGACTACCTCGTCCTCATCTCCAAGATGCTCCGCCCCAGCGACCAGCCGCTCTACGACCACTACTGGGGCAGCGGCTTCCTGCCCTCCCGCCACCAGGGCGTGAAGCTGCGCAACTCCAAAGACCCCGTCCTCTACCTGCGCGACCCGGACGGCCTGCCGCGCGAGCTGCGGCGCGGCATGCTCGACGGCCTCGGCGAGCTGAACCAGATGCGCTTCGAGTCAGCGGGCGACCCCGAAATCCTCACCCGCATCCGCCAATACGAGATGGCCTTCCGCATGCAGGCCAGCGTGCCCGAGCTGACCGATCTCTCCGACGAGCCGGACTCCACCTTTGAACTCTACGGCCCCGACTCCCGCCGCCCCGGCAGCTACGCGGCCAACTGTGTCCTGGCCCGCCGGCTGGCCGAGCGCGGCGTGCGCTTCATCCAGCTCTTCCACCCCGACTGGGACCATCACAGCCGCCTGCCGAGCTGGTGTACCGCCCGCTGCCGGGACACGGACCAGCCCAGCGCCGCGCTGGTCAAAGACCTCAAGCAGCGCGGCATGCTTGATGACACGCTCGTCATCTGGGGCGGCGAGTTCGGGCGCGGCGTGGCCGGCCAGGGCCAGTGGAACAGCCCCGAGGCTGGGCGCGACCACCATCCGCGCTGCTTCACCCTCTGGATGGCCGGCGGCGGCGTGAAGCCGGGCATCACTTACGGGGCCACGGATGACTTCAGCTACAACGTTGTGGAAAACCCCGTCCACGTCCGCGACCTGCACGCCACCGCGCTGCATCTGCTGGGCGTGGACCACGAGCGCCTCACCTACCGCGCCCAGGGCCTCGACTTCCGCCTCACCGGCGTCGAGGAGGCCAGGGTGGTGCGTGACGTTTTGCTTTGAAGTTTTTTCTTGCGCGGGCGCCGTCTCCCCGCTCAGGCTGCGCTACGCCGGTGAGGATGATCGTGGCGGCTGGCAAAAACACGCAACGGGCCAGTCATCATGAGCAAGACCATCCGCATCTTCATCTCCAGTCCGGGCGATGTCAGCGCCGAACGTGAAAAGGCGCGCCAGGTCATCACCCAGTTGGAGCGGCGTTATGATGGAGCGGTGAAGCTGGTTCCCGTGTTGTGGGAGGACCTGCCTCTCGGCGCGGACCTGTCCTTTCAGGAGGGCATAGACCACATCCTTTCCGGTGGCGGCGGCATAGACCTGGCTGTTTTCATTTTATGGTCGCGCCTCGGCTCCCCTCTGGGAGCGCGCATTTCACGCTCAGACGGATCAGGCTACCGCAGTGGCACGGAGCGCGAGTGGGATATGATGATGGAGGCGCGGCGGCAGTCCGGCGGCAGGCGTCCGCACATCCTGGCCTACCTGCGGCAGGATGAGGCCGGGTTCAAACGCCGGCTCCAGGAGATGCCTGCGGAGCGCCTGTCCGAGGAAATTCAGCAGCAGCTTCTGGCCCAGGAATTCGTGCGCGAGGTGTTTCATGATCCCGAAACCCGCGCCAACCTGCGCGCCTACCACACCTTCGCGGAGCCGCTCACCTTCGCCAGCCGGCTGCGCGTTCATTTGCGCGAGTTTCTCGACACGATGCTTGGGGAAGAGCTGGCGGGCGCGCGCCTTTGGGAAGGCAGCCCGTATCTGGCCTTCGATGTCTTCGAACCCGCCCATGCCGAGATTTTTCATGGCCGTGAGCGGGAACTTGCCGACTTGGAGGACATGCTCCGCTCCAAGCCGGAGCAGGCTTTTGTCGTCGTCGTCGGACCAAGCGGCAGCGGCAAGTCCTCCCTGGTGCGCGCGGGCCTGGCGGCCAGTCTTGCTCGCTTCAACCTTGATGAAAGCGTGGCGCAATGGCGCGTGGCCGTGCTCACTCCCGCCCGGTGCGAGGGCGATCTTCTTCTCGGTCTGGCGCGTGTTCTGTGCTCCGGTTCATGCCTGCCGGAGGCGCGCGAAAACGGAACCACGCCGGAGTCTCTGGCCGCCGCTTTTGCAGAGTCCCCGGGCAGCGCCCTGCGTCTGGCGCTCCTGCCCGCGCTGGACCGCGCCGCGCGCGCCTGCGGCGGTCACATCAAGCTGCTGCTCATCGTGGACCAGCTTGAGGAGACGCACACTGACCCCCGCTTTGGACCCGCCACGCGCGATGCCTTCTTCCGCTGCCTCCAGGTTCTGGCCGCAAGCGGGCGCTTCTGGATCGCGGCCACTTTGCGCAGCGACTTGTACGGCGCGCTCCAGCGCGACCCCGCCTTCCTCGAACTCAAGGGCGCGGGCGGCCAGTTTGACTTGCCCCCGCCCGCGCCCTCCGCCATGCGCCGCATGATCACCGCGCCCGCGCGCCTCGCCGGACTTGTCTTTGAGAAGGACGAGCGCACCGGAGCCACGCTGGACCAGCTTTTGCTCGACGAAGCCAGCCGCCACCCCGACGCGCTGCCGCTGCTGGAATTCTCCCTGCACGAGCTTTACGAACGCCGCCAGAACCGCACCCTCACCTTCGCAGCCTACCGCGACATGGGCGGCATCGCTGGAGCGGCGGGCAGGCGCGCGGGCAGCGTCATCAACTCCCTGCCCGCCGATGTGCGCGCCGCTCTTCCCGCGCTCTTCCAGCGGCTGGTGGCGCTTGATCCCCTCCAGGAGCGCCAGCCGGTGCGCCGCGCCTCCGTTTATGATCCCGATGATGTCTCCAGCCCCGGGGGACGCCTCGCCGCAGCCCTTGTGCTGGCGCGTTTGCTGACCACCGGACGCGACTCGGAGCGCCCCACGCTCACCCTCGCCCACGAGGCCCTGCTCGGCGCCTGGGGGGACCTCGCCGCCTGGGTGCGTGAAAACCACCACCTCCTGCGCCTGCGCTCCCGAGTCGAGCAGGCTCATGCGCGCTGGGCGGAGGGCGGGCGAAATCCCAGCCTGCTGCTGCCGCCCGGCCTGCCCCTGGAGGAAGGCTGCCGGCTCATCGCCACCGCGCCCGTTCTGCTCAACTCCGAATTGAGCGAGTTCATCGAACTGTCCAGCCGCAGTTTCCAGCAGGCCCGGAACAAGAACCGCAGGCGCGTTGCGCTCACACTTTCCTCACTGGCGCTTCTTGGGATTGTCGGCGCCATCGCCGCAGTGTGGTTTGCCGAGCGCGAGCGCGCCCGGACGGATCGTCTGGCCGCCGAGCGTCTGCTGGGGGCGCTGCTTTCCAAGGATGTCTTGCAACTGGCCAATGAAACCGGCCGCTTCGACATGGCCGAAAAGATCGCCGCCAATCTCAAGAACTACATGGATACGGTTCCGCTGCATGGAGGGCGGCGCGCCGAGGATGTCATCGTGCGTCTTGACCTCAATGAGAGCACCGCCCTCATCCTGCAGAACTCCGGCGACAAGGAGCGGGCCATGCTTCAGGCGCGCCGGCAGGTGGAGATGGCCGAGGAACTGCTCAAGACCAAACCGGATGATGAGGAGGCGCTTTACCGTCTCTGCCGCGCCATTAGCGGTCTTGCCCCTATGCCGCATAGCGGGGATCAGGCGGACGAGCGTCTTGCTCTGCTGGAGCGCCGGGAGGCGCTCTTCCAAGCAGCCGGTCCCGCACTCGGTGAAGCGCGCTGGCAGTCCCTGCTCGGCGGCCAGCAAAACCAGCGCGCCGAGATCGTCTCCGCCCGTGCCAGCGCCCTGCTCTCACAAGCGGCAAATGACTTTCAGGCGGGACGCATCCAGGACTACGAGAAGGCTCTCGCGGAGATCCGGCCTCAAATCGAGGAATTGTCACGCATGATTTTCGATCACCGGAGCAAAGCCCGCGAGCACTACCGCAAGGCGCGCGAGCTTGAGCCGAACAACAACGATTACCTTTCCCAGCTCAGCTACGCTTTGCTCGCCCTCGCCGATGACCTGCGCAGCGCGGGAGAGCGGTTGAAGACCGGCCCGGCATTGAGCCAGAGAAAGGATCTGGTCGCCGAAGCCACGGAACTCGCCCGCCAGTATCTCCAGCGACTGCCCGAGCACGATTATGCGAACTACCTCATGATCAACTGCATGGGCGCCGCCGCCAAATTCGACTTTGAGTCGGGTGACGCCGCCAAAGCACTTTCCTGGCTCGAAGACAGCCTGGAGTTGATGCGCTCCATGACGCTCCGCAGCCGGGATCACCCAAGCCGGGTCCAGGCTCTTGTTTTTCAAATGCAGCAGTTGGCCGACCTGAAAGCAAAATCCGGCGACTTCACATCCGCAGGGAAGCTGCTGCAACAAGCCCGCGACTGGCTGCCAAAACTTCAAGCGCATCCCAAATTCAAAGACACTGCCGATGCTCTGGAAAAATTGATCGAGATAACCCAAAGAAACTTTGCGGGCCGCGAGGATCAGAGCCTGCTGCTTGATCAGATTCGCGGCAATCATGCTTCCCAACTTGCCGAACTCGTGCTGCAAAGCATCCCCATCACAGAAGCTCTCGATAGCCAGGAAAAGGCCTATCGCGCCGCAGGACTAGCCGGAGTTCTGGCGGAACTCACCGATTTCTGGCGTCCCCGGCTGACCAGGGGCAGCATCTCTGACGCCTTGAGGGAGACGTTGCACGTCTATCAATCTCAACCCAGGGACGGCACTCTCCATTCCCGCTATCTCTGGCTTGGTGCTGGATTCCTTGCCGCGGCACTTCAGCACACTACTGGGCAGGCTGAGGCGGCGCTTCAGACCGCACATGATTGTCTCAGCGCTTCCGTCATTGCTGATGCCAAACCTGGCGAAAATGCAATTCTGGCCAAACTCGCAAAGACACTCGCCGCCTGGGAAAGCGGCGCGGGTAAAAATGACAGCGCAGTGCGAGTTCTTCAGCAGTGGTTGAGCTTTGCTCTGGAGGCCCGCAAAAATGCCTCTCCCGAGGAGGCTTCATCCGCAGGGCTTTCAGTGGTGGAGGCGCTGAATGAGGCTGGCGCGCTGCATTTTCAGATGGGACGCCTTGACGAGGCGGAAAATTATTATCAGCAGGCTCTCGAAATCCTCCTTCCTGCCACCGCCAATGCCTCCGCCGGCGACAAGCCGGCGGAGTGGCACGCTCGGTCCGCCGTGCATCTCAATCTGGCGGAGACCGCCCTGGCCCGCATCCCTTCCAGTCCGTCCGGGCGGACAGCCGCGCTGAAGGCCTCTGATGCCGCGCATCTCGACAAAGCGGAGGCAATCCTCGCCGAACTCGCCAAGCTTGCCCCGCCGCCTCCGGGTCTGGACCCGTTGACCGAGTTTCTGCGCGGATTACGCGCGCAACTCGACAAACCATAATGATTGAATCACCACGGCTATGGAATTGCGCCAGCCAGGCATGGCGACGAGTTCCAGCGACTTGGCGAAATTCGTCGTCCTTTTGTGCAAGCTGAAATTCTATTGGAGCCTTTTCAGCGGCAAGAGGGGGATGGGGGAGCGGGTATCAGGCGTGCTTTCAGGGCTTCGCACCGGACGCGGCTTTTCTGGCTTCGGCCTCGCGCAGACGCTGGACTTTGGGCTTGTAGCCCGCGGAGAGGTTTGACTGCGTGGAACGGAGGTGTGTGAGCAGCTTTTCGCGCATGGCGTGGAGTGTTTCACGATGATCCGGCGCGGTGGAGAGGTCGTGCATTTCCAGCGGGTCGCTTTCGAGGTCGAAGAGGTACTCGCGCTCCTCGTCGGCCCAGTATTTGAAGCGGTCGTCACGGGCCATGATGCGCAGCGGGGCTTTGTCACCGATCTCGCTGATGGCGATGGGACGGACGCGGTCTTTTTCGCCACGGGCGATGGGCAGAAGGGATTTCGCGAAGCGTCCCGGCGTCAGTTCGCCGCCGGCGGCTTCGACGAGGGTCGGATAGATGTCCATCATCTGCACCGGGGCCTTGCTGCGGCCGGGTTTGACCTGGCCGGGCCAGCGCAGCACGAGTGGCACGCGCACGGACTCGTCGTAAAAGCGGCCTTTGGTGAGATAACCATGCGCGCCCATCATCTCGCCATGATCGGCGCTGATGGCGACGAAGGCTCCGTCCCAGGTGCCGCGCGCTTTCAGGGCCTCGACGAGCTTTGCCACGCAGTCGTCCACGAGCGCGAGTTTGCCGAGGTAGTTCGCCAGCATGCGCCTGGTCTTCGCATGGTCCATGGCGCGTCCCTCGCGCAGATACCTCTCAGGCACGCTGGGGGGCAGCGTGAGCTTTTCGGGATCGAACATCGCGGCGTAGTCACCCGGCGCGTCTAGCGGTGGATGCGGCGAGTGCAGACTGACCACGAGGCAGAGCGGCTTGTCCTGCGGTTGCGCGCGGATGAAAGCCGCCGCGAGGTCCGTGGTGAACACATCGTGATAATCCTCAGGCTTCACCACGCTCGCCCGCGGCTCGTACTCGCCTCTGATGTAGCGCCCGTGCAAATCATCAGCCACCGCCTGGAGCAGTCCGCGTTCGCGCAGATGCCGGGAGTAGGGATCGCGTCCGTTGACGGAGTCAGGCGGTCCGGGAATGTCCGCCACATGATCGAGGCCGAGCGCTTTGAAGAAGGCGCCGCTGTTTTTGAAATGCTCATGCCACGCCGGGCCCGCCGTCCAGTGTGTCTTGCCGATCTGCGCCGTCGTCAGGCCGGCGCGCTGAATGTCGAGAAACATTGGCGCGTCCTCCGGCTTGGGATAGAACTGCGCGCCATTTCCCCACAGCGCGTGGCCTCCGTTGTGCGGATACAGGCCAGTGATCAGCGAGACTCGCGCGGGCATGCACACGGGAGAGGTGGTGTGGCAGGCGTCAAAAATCATCCCCTCAGCCGCGATTCGGTCCATGTGCGGTGTGCGCACCTGAGGGTTGTCCCAGCCGGTGTAGCGCGGGCTCCATTGATCCGCGAGGATGACGAGCATATCCGGCTTCTGCTGCGCTGGCACTGCAAAGGCTGCCGGCACCAGACTTAGCCACGCGATTACCGAGATCCAAGGGGGGGCGGGATTCATGTCTGCTGGGAACGGCGGAGGGCTGCCCGTCTAGCGCTGAACGCGGTAATCTGCTTCGGTGTCCATACTCTTGCCCTGCTGCGCAAAGGTTTGGCTTGGAGTTTAATAAAGAAACTTTGATGCTTTTGGCTGTTTGATTGGCTATATTTCACAGTCTTCAACTTTCATGACATCACCGCTTTTCACGGTTTTCACACCCACTTATAACCGCGCGCACACGCTGCACCGCTGTCATGAGAGCTTGAAAGCGCAGACTTTGCGCGACTTTGAGTGGTTGATCGTGGACGATGGCTCCACGGATGGCACGGCTGATTTGGTCGCGGGCTGGCAGGCGGAAGGAAGGGTGTCCATTCGCTACGAGCAGCGATCGCATCTTGGCGCGCATCATGTCCACAATTTCTGCCTGGAGGCCGCGCGCGGTCGCTTTTGGGTAAAGCTGGACTCCGATGACGCCTGCAAACCCGAGGCGCTCGGGCGCATGTGGCATGTCTGGCAAAGCATCCCGGAGAACGAGCGCGAGGGTTTCGCGGGCGTGACCGGCCTTTGTGAGGACCAGGACGGCCGGCTGGTGGGCGGACGATTTCCGCTGGACCCTCTCGACTGCACTTCCGCCGAGCTGCAATACATTCACCGGGTCGAAGGTGAAAAATGGGGATGCTTGCGCCTCGATGTGCTTCGCCAGTTTCCCTATCCGGATAATGTTCCGGGAGATTTTATTCCTGAATCGTTCATCTGGTCGCAGGTGGCGCGGCGCTACAAAACGCGGCATTTCAACGACATGCTGAGGATTTATTGGATGGATGCGCCATCGCTAGTCCACGGCATGCGGAATCCGTGCCGCAATGCCGCCGGCCACAGGTTGATGTTCCAAAAAATCCTGGAATTCGAGTCCGGTTATATGTGTGACGCGCCTTTAATGCTGCTGCGCGGAGCCGGTCAGTATGTGCGATTCAGTTTTCTCAGCGGTAAAGGCCCGCTTTCCCAGGTCAGGGATCTGCCAGCCGTGCGCGCGCGCGCTTTGTGGCTGGCCGGACTTCCCATCGGACTGGCGCTCCTGGCCCGCGACTGGCTCTCAGGCAGCCTTGGCATGTCCCAGCGCGCATGATTGGCCTCATGCTCAGGCAAGGCGGGGTCTCACCAGGGATTCGAGACGGTTGACCCCCCTGCGGATGCGGGCTTTGATGGTTCCCAGGGGCTCGTTGAGGCGCTCGGCCACCTCGGCCTGGGTCAGGCCATCGAAATAAGCCAGCCGTATTGCTTCGCGCTGCTCGTCATTGAGACGCTCCACGGCGCTGAGCAGGACACGATCCCTTTCCTTGATTTCCAGCGCCTCGCTTCCTGATTCTTCAAACTCAAATTGTAGCTTTTTGTTCTCCATCTCGAAGTCATCATTGAGGCGGGCGCGCCGCTGCTTGGAGCGGATGCGGTCAATGGCGCGGTTTCGTGCCAGGGTGGTCAACCAGGTCAGCGGCTTGCCTTTGCGCGGCTCGTAGAGATGCGCCTTGTTCCAAAGCTGGACGAGAACCTCCTGCATCACATCCTCCGTGTCGTGATGGTCATTGAGGACATTGGAGACGGCGGCAAAAATGAGGCCGGAATACTTGCTGTAAAAGGTTTGAAACGCCGCCGCATCCCTGTTGGAAATGCGCTCCAGGAGTTTGATGTCCTCTTCGATTTGCTGCTGCTGTGCTTCGAGGTCAGGTGTGGCTGTCATAAAGAGTGGAGGTGGTTTGATTGTTCGAAACAATGACTATCCAGACGGCTAGACAAATGGCAATAATGCTCACTGTGTCAACATTATGACTCAAAAAGTTTTGATCTTGTCTAATATTAGACCGTTAATACTTAGACAAAATGGCGAAAAACTGTTCTTGTGTCCTACATGTGATAGGCGCTGGATGGAGCCGATTGGAAAATATCGAGCCACTCGCGTATCCGCGTGCAGGATCAAGCCACCTCTTCTCAAACTCCACCTTCCCGATCTTCAGCGTCGCGGGAGTGTGATCGCCGTATTTGAAGCTGCCATCAAGGAAGGCGAGGGAGAGCGGATCGAGAAGGTGCTTTTGGATGGTTTGCTTCACCGGGCGGGCGCCGAAGGCGGGGGCGGCGAGGTGGCGGGTGGTGTCGTCGGTGGCGAGTAGGTGGATGTTCTGCTTCGCGAGGCGGTCGGTGACGCGCTGGAGCGCCTGCAAATACCTTCACGGCTCGCTTTGAGCGACCTCTAGACGGAGGTTTTCGAGCTGGGTCAGGATTTCAGGGGCTTCTTTGACTTCGCAGAGGGGCTGAAGCTGTCGGTGGATGTATTTCCAATCGAGCTTCCGCGTGCCCTGACGGACGAGGATGCCGCGCACGTCATTCCAATCGAGCGGACGGCTGGCGAAGGCTTTCATGACGAGGAGGTCTTCGGCGGTGCAGGTGCGAAGTGCGATGCCTGGTGCGTATTCGAGCATCAGAGCACGGCTGACCGCCTCCTGCTCGAAAGGCAGCGCTCCAAGGGCGATGTCGATGCCGGTGCCCTGGACAGTCTTGAGCAGGAGAATGCGGCTTTGCAGGGCGAACTCGCGTGCCTCGGCAATCCGGGATTCATAGTGTTGCAGCAGCAGATCGATGAACTTTTCTTCACCGCCAAAACCTGTCAGCAAGGTGATGTCCATGTCCTTGGTCAGCCTTGGCTCGCTCCACCGCTGAATGGCGACGCCTCCGATGAAACAAAACTGCCATCCCTGAGCCGTGAGCAGGGTTTGCAGTTCCAACGCTTGCTCAACAAGGTCTTTCATCTGCGGGCCAGCTTCATGAACCAGCGCTGCTGCTCCAAAAGGCCTGATGAGGGCTTGGGGGGGAAGTTTTTCACGGCATCACGAAACAGGACGGCACAGCATTCGATCATGCTGGCAGTGTCTGCCGCACGGATGTCCGCATCCCGCACTTTTTGCAGTTCGGGAGCAGCTTTCGCCCAGGTGTCCACCCAGCGTTTGGTAAGTTCGCGTTCGGCTTCGGTCATGACTGTAGTTTATGAGAAACGCAGTTCGATTGCCAATCGAAACTACGTTCCTTCTCTCGCAGTCGGAGGTCACACTGGTAATCACCTCTTCTCAAACACCACCTTCCCGCTCTTCAGTGTCGCGGTGATGTGATCGCCGTCTTTGAAGCCGCCTTCGAGGACGGCTAAGCTCAGCGGATCGAGGAGGTGCTTTTGGATGGCGCGTTTGAGGGGGCGGGCGCCGAAGACGGGATCGAAGCCGGCGTCGGCGAGGTGGCGGGTGGTGTCGTCGGTGACGGTGAGGTGGATGTTTTGCTTCGCGAGACGGTCGATGACGCGCTGGAGCTGGATCTTGACGATCTGGTCGAGTTGCGCGGCGTCGAGGCGGTCGAAGATGACGATCTCGTCGATGCGGTTGAGGAACTCGGGACGGAAGAACTGCTTCAGGCTGTCGCGCACCAAAGCATCGCGCTGCTCGGCGTTGCTCACGTCCTGGATGGCGGCGCTGCCGATGTTGCTGGTCATGATGAGGACCGTGTTCTTGAAATCGACCGTGCGGCCCTGGCCGTCGGTGATGCGGCCGTCATCGAGCACCTGGAGCAGTGTGTTGAAGACATCCGGATGCGCTTTTTCGACCTCGTCGAACAGGACGACGCTGTAAGGGCGACGACGCACAGCCTCGGTAAGCTGGCCGCCTTCCTCATAGCCGACGTAGCCGGGAGGCGCGCCGATCAAACGGCTGACGCTGTGCTTCTCCATGTATTCGCTCATGTCGATGCGCGTCATGGCGCTGTCGTCGTCGAACAGGAACTCGGCGAGCGCTTTGCAAAGCTCCGTCTTGCCGACGCCGGTCGGCCCAAGGAAGAGGAAGCTGCCAATCGGCCGGTTTTCATCCTGAATGCCCGCACGGGCCCGACGCACGGCATTGCTGACGGCGACGATGGCGTCCTTCTGCCCGATGACGCGGGCGCTGAGGCGTTCCTCCATTTTGATAAGCTTGGAGCGCTCGCCCTCCTGAAGGCGTGAAACGGGAATACCAGTCCAGTTGGCGACGACTTTGGCGATGTCTTCTTCAGTGACTTCTTCGCGCAAAAGCGTGTTCGCGGTTCTCGGTTCGCGGTTCTCGGTTGGAGCAGATTGGAGTTTTTTCTCGAGATCGGGGATCAAGCCATACTGAATCTCACCGGCGCGGGCGAAGTCGCCACGGCGCTGGGCTTGCTCTTGCTCGGTGCGGAGGCGGTCGATTTCTTCCTTCACCTTGCGACCGGCATCGACGGATTCCTTTTCCTTCATCCACTGCGCCTTCAGCGCGGAGGATTTCTCCTTTTGATCGGCGATCTCGCGCTCGAGTTTTTCGAGGCGGGCCTTTGAGGCGGCATCTTTTTCCTTCTTGAGGGCCTGACGCTCCATTTCGAGCTGCATGATGTCGCGCTCGATGACGTCGATCTCCGTGGGCATGGAGTCGAGCTCGATCTTGATGCGGCTGGCGGCCTCATCGACGAGGTCGATGGCTTTGTCGGGCAAAAAGCGGTCGGTGATGTAGCGATTGCTCAGCGCGGCGGCGGCAATGATGGCTCCGTCCTGAATGCGTACGCCGTGGTGCACCTCGTAGCGCTCTTTGAGGCCACGCAGGATGGCAATGGTGTCCTCGACGGTCGGTTCGCCGACTTTCACCGGCTGGAAGCGACGCTCCAGCGCGGGGTCTTTTTCGATATGCTTGCGATACTCGTCGAGCGTGGTCGCGCCGACGCAGCGCAGCTCGCCGCGGGCGAGTTGCGGCTTCAAAAGATTGCCCGCATCCATTGCGCCTTCGGCTTTGCCAGCGCCGACGATGGTGTGGAGTTCGTCGATGAAGAGGATGATCTCGCCCTCGCTCGATGTGACCTCTTTGAGGAAGGCTTTGAGGCGTTCCTCGAACTCACCGCGGAATTTCGCTCCGGCCATCATGCCGCCGAGGTCCATGCTGATGAGGCGTTTGCCTTTGAGCGAGTCCGGCACGTCACCAGCAACAATGCGGCGCGCGAGACCTTCGGCGATGGCGGTCTTGCCCACACCAGGCTCGCCGATGAGCACGGGGTTGTTCTTTGTGCGGCGGCTGAGCACCTGCATGACGCGGCGGATTTCCTCATCGCGACCGATGACAGGATCGATCTTGCCGGCTTTCGCACGGGCGGTGAGATCGGTGCCGTATTTCTCCAGCGTCTGGTATTTGCCCTCGGGGTCCTGATCGACCACGCGCTGGCTGCCGCGCACGGCGGTGAGGGCCTTTGAAACGGTGTCGTAGGTCAGCCCGGCTTGTTTCAGCACGTTGGAGAGCTCCGACTTCGTTTTGAAAAGCGCGAGGATGATGTGCTCGACGCTCAAATACTCGTCCTTGAGCTTCTTCTGCTCGTCCTCGGCCTTCGTCATGAGATCGCGGAACTCATTGGAGAGGTAAAGGCCGCCGGTGGCACCGGATACTTTGGGTTGTTTTGCGAGGAGTTGTGAGATGCTCGAAGTGAGAACAGTGACCGCCTCCGGATTGACAGCGGCTTTCTGGAAAAGCGGCTGCGCGATGCCGCCTTCCTGCTCCAGCAGGGCGAGGAGGAGGTGGGCGGGGTTCAGTTCCTGGTGCCCATGCCGCGTGGCGATGGATTGCGAGGCGTTATAGGCTTCCTGGAGCTTCACGGTGAATTTTTCGGGCGACATGGTTGGTCAGGTGGTTGTTTTTTTGCCATGGTCTTTGCTTAAAGCATGCCATGAAGCTTGAGGGAGGCGCCAACCTTGAATTGGCAAGCATTCACCGCGCTTTGGCGGGGTTTCTCGCGCCGATGCTCGCACGACATTGTGGCACAAGGGCGGACAAGATGGCCGTTGCGGTTTGCCGCTTTGGCATGGGATTCGGAGCTTTTCTTTCCATCAAAAGCGTAGTCCATTGGCAAATCCCAGCCATGTCCAAACCGCAACGCCACCATGATGAAGGCCGTGCCTCAGGCACAGGCCCGCTGCCCACCCCTCCTGAAGTGACTCCTGAGCAGCGGGATGAGCAGCGGCGTTTTTGCGGGCGCTTGGTGGATCAGACGCTTTTGCAGGGGCCGAACCGCCGCCTCAAGGAGCTTTCGCTTTTGTTTGCCGTGATGCGCGACTTTCTGCGGGGTTTCCGCGCGCTGCACTTCGTGGGACCGTGCATCACTGTGTTCGGTTCGGCACGGTTCAAGGAGGACCATCCCTATTATCAAAAGGCGCGCGAGGTGGGTGCGGCCATTGCGCGGCGCGGTTTCACCGTGATGACCGGCGGCGGACCCGGTATCATGGAGGCGGCTAACCGCGGCGCTTACGAGGCGGGCGGTCGCAGTGTGGGCTGCAACATCGAACTGCCTTTCGAGCAGCACCACAACCCCTACCTGCACCGCTGGGTGACGATGAAGTACTTCTTCGTGCGCAAGGTGCTGCTCACCAAATACAGTTACGGTTTTGTCATCATGCCCGGCGGCTTCGGCACTCTGGATGAGATGTTCGAGGCGCTCACCCTCATCCAGACGAAAAAAATCAGGAATTTTCCCGTCGTGGTCGTGGGCCGCGAATTCTGGGGGCAACTGCGCGGTCTTGTGGATGACATGGTCAAAAACGGCACTATCAGCCCCGGTGACCTGGACTTGATTCTCTGGACCGATGATGTGGAGGAGGCCGCCGGGCACCTGGTACACATCGGGGCAACCCAGTTCGGCCTCACCTGCGAGGAGCCTCCGCACAGCAGCGTCTGGCTGGGGGAAAAGGGCATTTGAAGCGCGCGCACCTTTTCTTCGTTCGAGGGCCGTCAGCTCCTGCTCTCGCGTGGACAGGTCGGATTGGCTGGGGCAAGCTGGCCGATGGTCATCAGCAGCAAGGACAACGACCGGATCAAAGCCGCCCGCCGTGTGAGGGACGGACGCGAACCCGGCATGATCTTCATCGAAGGGGCGAAGCTTGCCGCCGAGGCGCTGAGGTCGGATATCAAAGTCGAGGCGGCGTTTATTACCGTGGACGCGCGCGGGCGCGACGCGGCCGCCGGTGCGCTGCTTCGTGATCCGCGGATCAAAGGCGCGCCTGTCTTCGAGGTCACGGAACCGGTGATCGCCTCGATCAGCGACACGCAGGCTCCGCAGGGCATCATCCTCCTGGCGCGCCGCCCGGCCCTGAGGCCGGTCACGCCGTCCGCCACCCTGCTGCTCGGGCTGGACCGTGTGCAGGATCCCGGAAACATGGGCACGCTGCTGCGCACGGCCGAGGCGGCGGGAGTGGATGCGGTGATCCCCCTCGGCGGCTGCGCCGATGTTTATTCGCCGAAGGTTCTGCGCTCGGCGATGGGGGCCGCCTTCCGCATGCCGCTGGCGGCTGCGGAGGGCGGCGACCTGACTCTGCCTCCCGGCATGAAAGTGGCTGCCGCCACGGGCGAGGGTGACATGGACTACTGCGAGTTCGACTGGCGTGTCCCGGTGCTGCTGCTGCTGGGCAACGAGGGCCAGGGTCTGCGCCCGGAACTGCTGGCCCGGTGCGACGCGCGCCTGCGCATCCCAATGGCGCGCGGCGTGGAGTCCCTGAATGTGGCCGCCGCCGGCGCGGTCATTCTCTTCGAGGCGGCGCGGCAGCGGCGGCAGGCGGGGCAAAAGACGGCAAAGGCACGGAAAAGTGATTGATTCGGGGAAGGCCGCGCCTACCTCATGCGTCCCAAGGCGGCTCCCGCCTCGTAGCATCCTCAACCCCGTTTTTTTCATCATGGCCTCCGAATCCGTTCTCACACTCGACGAAGCGAATTTTCAAAGCGAAATCTCCGGCAGCAACGTGCCTGTGATCGTGGATTTCTGGGCTGAGTGGTGCGGTCCGTGCAGGATGCTCGGACCCATTCTCGACCAGTTGGCGCAGGAAAAAGCCGGCGCGGTCAAAGTGGGCAAGGTGAACGTGGATCACAATCCCGGATTGGCCGCGCAGTTCAACGTGCGCTCGATTCCAATGATGGTCTTCATCAAGAATGGCGAAGTCAGGGACACCGTGGTCGGCGTGCAGTCCAAAGACGCCCTGATCAAACGCCTGGAAGCCCTGGCCTGATCCCCGATGAACATCCTCGTCACCGGCGGCGCCGGGTTCATCGGCTCCCACACGGTGGAGCGGCTTCTGGACGAAGGCGCGGGCACCGTCACCGTGCTGGACTCCTTCAACGACTTCTACAACCCCGCCATCAAGCGCCGGAATCTGGAGGCTGTCGCCGGCCGCGTCACGCTGCGCGAGGGCGACCTCACAGACGCCGACTTCGTGAGCCGGGTTTTCGAGGAGGGGCGCTTCGACGCCGTCATCCACCTGGCCGCGCGCGCCGGAGTCCGGCCCTCCATCGCCGAGCCCGGCCTCTACATTGACACGAACATCAAGGGCACCTTTCACCTCCTGGAAAGCGCCCGCCGCACCGGCTGCCGGCACTTTGTCTTCGCCAGCAGCTCCTCGGTCTATGGCGTGAACAAAAAGGTGCCCTTCAGCGAGGAGGATCCCATCCTCCAGACCATCAGCCCCTATGCCATGACCAAGATGGCCGGCGAGCAGATGTGCTCCAACTACAGCCACCTCCACGGCATCCGCACCGTCTGCCTGCGCTTCTTCACCGTCTATGGCCCGCGCCAGCGCCCGGACCTCGCCATCTCAAAGTTCACCCGCCTCATCGAGGACGGCCTGCCCATTGACAAATACGGCGACGGCACCACCGCGCGCGACTACACCTACATCAGCGACATCGTGGACGGCATCATCGGCGCGCTGAACCACCGTGCCGGACCTCTCTGCGGCATCTTCAATCTCGGCGGCTCGCAGACCGTGACGCTCAACGAACTCATCGCCGCCATCGAAAGCGCCGTCGGCAAAAAAGCCCGCGTCAACCTCCTCCCCGACCAGCCCGGAGACGTGCCGCTGACCTCCGCCGATGTTGGCAAAGCCGTCCGCGATCTCGGCTTCAAGCCCTCCACCACCATCGCCGGCGGCATTCCGCGTTATGTTGAGTGGTTCCGCCAGACCCGCGCCGCCGGACTGGCCGTGTGCTGAGGCAATGCCGCGGTTGCAGCGCGCCGATGACCGCGCTCCGCGTGAAAGACAGCCGCCGGGGCCCATCCCGCGCCGGTCATTGTGCGCGGCCCGTCCGGCATGGTGCGCTCGTCAGGAATCGAACCTGAATCTGCGGCTTCGGAGACCACCATTCTATCCGTTGAACTACGAGCGCGTGCCGGGGCGCATGTTCTCGCATCAATGCGCGGAAGGGGCAAGCGGGATTTGCCTCGCGGCCCAGTCGCGGATTTGCGCGCGCATCGAGGCCAGCCCGTTCAGGCGCGTGGGGCTGAGCATTTTCTCAAAGCCGCAGGCCCGCCACAGATCGGTCTCCACGGCGGCGATCTCGGCGGGCGGGGTGTCATCGTAGAGATGGCAGAGCAGGGCCACGAGCCCGGCGACCATGGGCGAGTCCGCCGCGCAGCGCAGGCGGGCGCGTCCTTCCGCTCCGAGGGCAGTGTGCAGCCAGACGCGGGAGACGCAGCCGGGTACGAGCTGGTCGTCCGCGCGCTCAGGCTCGGGCAAATGCACGCCGCCGGTGTAGCTGGCCAGCGCGGCGAGGCGCTCCTGGGCGTTTTCGATGAGGGTGAGGTCCTCAATGAGCGCGGCCTGTTTTTCGGCGAGGGTCATACGGACTCAGCAGAAGTGCGCACCGCGCGTGTTCACATGGACCGAGTAGAGGCTCTGGCTGGCCGTGATGAAAAGACGGTTCCGCTTCGGGCCGCCGAAACAGAGGTTGCTGGTTGTCTCGGGCAGCTTGATGTGGCCCATGAGCTTGCCCTCGGGGGTGAAGACGTGGACGCCATCGTAGCCGTCGCCCACCCAGCCGGCGCTGGCCCAGACGTTGCCGTCCACATCACAGCGGACGCCGTCGGAGCCGCCCTTGCCGGCCTTGTCAGCCAGCGCCCCCTTGTTGATGGCGAAGACCCTGCTCTTGCCGAGTTTCACGCCGTCCACCACATCATAGACGAGGATGTTCTTCGGCGCGCCCGTGTCCACCACATAGAGCTTCTTGTAGTCGGGCGAAAAGCACAGGCCGTTTGGCTTGGCGAGTTCGTCGGTGACTTTCTCGATCTTGCCGGCGGCGGGGTCTATGCGATACACGGCCTCCTTGAGATGCAACTCGCCCTTGTTGCCCTCGTAATCCATCATGCTGCCGTAGCCGGGGTCGGTGAACCAAAGGCCGCCATCGGGATGCACCGCGCCGTCGTTGGGCGCGTTGAAGGGCTTGCCGTCGAAGGTGTCCGCCAGCACGGTCACCTTGCCGTCCAGTTCGTAACGCACCACGCGCCGGTTGGCGTGCTCGAAGCTGATCTGCCGGCCCTGCCAGTCAAAAGTGTTGCCGTTGCTGTTGCCGGAGTTGTTGCGCATCACGGAGACGTGGCCGTCCTCGGGCAGATAGCGCAGTTGCGCGTTGTTCGGGATGTCACTCCAGACGAGATAATTGCCGCTGCCGTTCCACGCGGGGCCCTCGGCCCAGAGCATGCCCGTGTGCAGGCGGCGGATGGGGGAGTTCCCCTGGATGAGCCTGGAGAACTCCGGCTCCAGCGCGATGACATCCGGGTCAGGATAACGCTCCGGCACCAGCCCGGTCCAGTCCCGGGCAAAGGCGGAAGCGGCGGCGGAGGAGGCGAGCGTGGCGAGGAAAGCGCGGCGGTTGTTCATGGCAGCCGCGTTTTACCGGAGCGCGCCCCGCCGTGCAAGCCCGCGCTGCGGCAATGCGGCGCGCCCGCCCTCCGCGTCCAGGCTGGCCTGGCGGCAAAAATACAAAAAGCCACCCGCCAATCATGGGGAACATCCCAAGCCACCCCCAAGTCCCCGGCCAGAATCATCATCCGGCGGAGAAGAGACTGCCGGCGGCTCTTGGCAAAGCTCAAAACCAGTGCCAGAAAGCGAACCCCATGCCAGCCTTCTGCGGTGCAGCGATGGCATGTCGCACGAACAAGGCAGCGCTCCACCGTGGAGATCAGGCATGGAGACTGGGTCGGCGTGCGGTTGGCGCTGGGAATGAAGCTGGCGCGCTGGCTCGAACTCGCTGGAGACGCCGGAGAGGAAGATGCGGAATTCGGGCTTCACAGGGCGGAGTATTGCGGGAAAGGGAAAAGTGGCGCGCGGGTGCGGATGCGCGGCGCGCGCGGCGGGGCTGCTCCGGGGATGGCGCGGGGGATGATTTTGCGCTTCCTCAAAGCGCTTTCCCGGCTTTGATCGGGGACCATGCGAATCCCAACCTTTCTCGTTTTCCTCCCCCTTCTGGCCGGTGCCGCGGATGTGGCGGATGTGGTCGTTTACGGCGGCACCTCCGGCGGCATCACGGCGGCGATTCAGACGGCGCGTCAGGGGAAGACGGCCATCCTCATCGAGCCGACGCAGTTCCTGGGCGGGCTGACGACAGGCGGCCTGGGGGCCACAGACATCGGCAACAAGCGCGCCATCGGCGGCATGTCGCGGGAGTTTTATCAAAGGGTCTTCCAATACTACAGCGACGCGGCGAGGTGGAGGCAGGAGACGCGGGAGGCCTACTTCGCGCGCAAGCCGCACGGAAACACGGGCGGCGAGGACACGATGTGGACCTTCGAGCCGAAGGCGGCCTCGGAGATTTATGACGCGATGCTGGAGACGGTGAAGGACAAGGTGACGGTGGTGCGCGGGGAGCGGCTGGACCTGAAAAACGGCGTGGTGAAGGAGGGCGCGCGCATCACGCGCATCGTCATGGAGAGCGGGCGCGCCTTCACGGGCAGCATGTTCATTGACGCCACCTATGAGGGCGACCTGATGGCGAAGGCGGGCGTGAGCTGCCATGTGGGGCGCGAGGCGAACAGCGTGTACGGCGAGACGCTCAACGGCGTGCAGGCGGGCCACAGCCATCACCACCAGTTCAAGGTGAATGTGGACCCGTATGTGAAGCCGGGCGATCCCTCCAGCGGCCTGCTGCCGGGCATCGAGACCGACCCGGGCGCGGAGTTCAGCGGCGACCGCAAGGTGCAGGCCTACAACTTCCGCATGTGTACGACGGACGATCCGGAAAACAAACGCGCGTGGGAGAAGCCCGCGAACTATGACGAGCGCATGTTCGAGCTGGCGCTGCGCAATGTGGAGGCGGGGGACGAGCGCGTCTCGTGGGCGCCGGCCTGGATGCCGAACCGCAAGACGGACACGAACAACAACTTCGCCGTCAGCACGGACTTCATCGGCATGAACTGGGACTACCCGGAGGCGGACTACGCCACGCGGGAGAAGATTTGGAAGGCGCACGAGGACTGGCAAAAGGGCCTGATGTGGACCTACGCGCACCACCCGCGCGTGCCGGAGCGCATCCGGGAGGCTTTTCAAAAGCTGGGCCTGGCAAAGGATGAGTTCCTGGACAACGACAACTGGCCGCGCCAGCTCTATGTGCGCGAGGCGCGGCGCATGGTGAGTGATTATGTGATGACGGAGAAGAACTGCCGCCGCCTGGAGGTGGTGGAGGACAGCGTGGGCATGGGCGCCTACAACATGGACTCGCACAATGTGCAGCGCCATGTGACGAGGGAGGGGTTCGTGCGCAATGAGGGGGATGTGCAGGTGCGCAGCCGCCCGTATCCCATCAGCTACCGCAGCATCCGCCCGCGCGCGGCGGAGTGCGCGAACCTGCTGGTGCCGGTGTGCCTGAGCTCGAGCCACATCGCCTTTGGCAGCATCCGCATGGAGCCGGTGTTCATGGTGCTGGGGCAGAGCGCGGCGAGCGCGGCGGTGCTGGCCATCGAGGAGGGCGTGGCGGTGCAGGACGTCAGCTATGAGAAGCTCAAGGCGCGCCTGCTGGCCGACGGGCAGGTGCTGGACTTTGAGTCGCCGCCGATCCCGGAAGTGTCGTTTTTCAAAAAGGCCGACCTGCCGGGCATCATCGTGGATGACACGGAGGCGCGGCTGACGGGCTTCGACTCCGAGGGGCACACGACGCCGGGCTTTGTGGAGCGCGGCTACCGCCATGACAGTGACAAGGACAAGGGGGCGCAGAGCGCGCGTTTCACACCCGAGCTGCCGAAGGCGGGCAAGTATCAGGTCTCCATCGCCTACAGCGCGCTGGGGAACCGCGCCACGAACGTGCCTGTGACCATCCGCCACGCGGAGGGCGAGACGAAGGTGCTGGTGAACCAAAAGCAGAAGCCGGCGGGCGGGAACAACTTTCATCCGCTGGGCAGCTTCCGCTTTGAGGCGGGCAAGGCGGGCTGGGTGGAGATCGGCAACGAGGGCACGAAGGGGCATGTCATCATTGACGCGGCCCAATGGCTGCCCGCGCCCTGAGCAAGGAGCTGACCCGTCATGGCGCGCATCCCCGAGGAGACTCTGCAGCAGGTGCTGGCGGCCACGAACATCGTGGACCTCATCGGGCGCTCGGTGAAGCTGCGCCGGGCGGGGTCGAATTATGTGGGGCTGTGCCCTTTTCACAACGAGAAGAGCCCCTCCTTCAATGTGCGCCCTTCGACGAACAGCTACCACTGCTTCGGCTGCGGGGCCAGCGGCACGGCCTTCCGCTGGCTGATGGAGCACGAGGGGCTGACTTTCATGGAGGCGGTGCGGCGGCTTGCGGAGGCGGCGGGCATCCGCATCCAGGAGGAGGTGTGGGACGCGAACGCGGAGGCGGCGGCGAAGCAGCGCGCGCTGATGCTCAAGGCGCACAAGGAGATCGCGGCGTGGTATCACAACCTGCTGCTGCGCAGCCCGCTGGCGGCGCCGGCGCGGGAGTATTTGAAGGGGCGGGGCATCTCGTCGGACATCGCCAAGCGCTGGGAGATCGGCTACGCGCCGGCCTCGCTGCAGCTTTTGCGCCAGTGGGCGGCGCCTTTCAAGTTCGGGCGGGATTTGCTCGTCGAGGCGGGGCTGCTCGGCTGGAGCGAGGAGGACAACGCGGTTTACCCGCGCTTCCGGCACCGGCTGATGTTCCCCATCCGCAACGAGAACGGCGAGGTGATCGGCTTCTCCGGCCGCCTGCTCGACCCGGAGGCGAAGACGGCGAAGTACCTGAACACCTCGGACACGCCGATCTTCAACAAGAGCCGGGTGCTTTTTGGCTTCGACAAGGCGCGGCGCTTCATTTCCAAGGCGGGCCAGGCCATCGTCTGCGAGGGGCAGATAGACACGATCATGGTGCATGAGGCCGGCTTTCCCAACGTGGTGGCGGGGCAGGGGACCGCGTTCACCGAGTATCACGCGCAGGCCCTGAAGCGGCAGGCGGACGAGGTGGTGCTGTGCTACGACTCGGACAGCTCGGGGCAGGATGCGGTGACCAAGGCCTTCCGCATCCTGGCGCCGCACGGTCTGATCGTCAAAGTCGCCGCCTTGCCCGCGGGGGACGACCCCGACACTTTCATCCGCAACCGCGGGCCGGAGGCCTTCGCCGGGCTGCTGAAAAACGCGCGCGACTTTCTCGACCACCACCTGGCCGCGGCAGGCGCGCGGCGCGACCTGACGGAGATGCGCGAGCGTGTGCGCTTTGCCCGCGAGGTGGTGGACCTGCTGCGCGCGTTTGACTCGCCGCTGGCGCGCCAGACCGCCATCCAGCGCGTGGCGCGCAGCCTGGACCTGCCGGAGGACATCCTGCTGGGGCTGGTGAAGGACGCCGATGCCGAGGAGAAAAAGAAGGCGGGCTACAAAAAGGACAAGGAGGAGGCTCCCGCGCGCGCCGACCCGCTCGCCACACAGGACAAGACCTCCCTGCTGCTCTGCCACCTGGCCCTGGTGGATGCCGAGGTGCTCGTCTGGCTGCGCGGCACCGGCATGGAGCACATCCTCTCCGAGCTGCCCGGCTCCGGCATGCTCGCGCGGGTGTGGCAGGGCGCCTTCGACCCGATGGATGCCAGCGCCTTCAGTGTCTTCCTGGCCGGGCTAGATCGCGACGAGGAGGCCGCCTTCACCCGGCTGCTGCACCGCCCGCGCCCGCCGGGCCGGCTGGAGGACGCGCGTGTGGCCCTCGTTTCTCTCCAGATCAGCGCCCGCAAACTGCGCGCCCAGCGTCTCAAGACCCAGCTCAAAAGCCCCGCCATCACCCCCGAGGACACGGCGGAAATCCAGCGGGAAATCGTCGAGCTGCACCGCGAGATCACGCGGCTGCAATCCCAAATCAGCGCGGGGGCGCCGCTGGCGGAATGAGGCGGCGGTTGCATCCTGACATGGGTGTTTTTCAAAAACTCCGCCGCCTGGGAACGTGGCGGCGGCGGTTTTCCAAAAAAAACTTTCGTGGACCTTGCGCGCGCTCATGGCATCTTTGCTGCTGCCGCACCTTTTTCGCAGCTCCATGCTCACCCACTCCCAACTCCGGCGCTGCTCCGCCGCCGGTCTTCTGCCTGTGATCCTCGTCCTGGCCGCTTTGGCGGCGGGGGCGGCTGTGTTTTTCATCTTCACCAAGCCGCGCATGGACGATGAGGCTGCCGCGAGCGGCGTTGCGCCGGTGCTTGCGGAACCCAAAATCCCCGCCGCCGCGCCTTCTGCTGGCGAAAAAACCGCGCCTGCCGCGCCGCCGCCTCCGGTGGTGACGCCGCCGCCCGCTCCTGCGGGGTTTGGCTTTGCCAGGCCGGCGGACCTGGGCAAGGAAATGGCGCGCAGCCTGGCAGCGGCCGACTTTGACCGCGCCGCGCAGCTCGCCGCCGCCTCCGACCCCGCCCAGGCCGCGCAGGTGGCCGCCGTGCTGAAAAAGATGGTCCTCGACATGAAGGTCAAGGCGGGTTCCGAGGATCAGGTGGAAATCCTCGGCCTCGTCGAAAACCGCACGCGCGTTTCCGTGCCGCTGCTCATTCCAGGCCGGGAGGATTCCGCCAGGCTCCAGCTCGACCTTGAGCGTGACGCGCGCATGGGCTGGAAGGTGGTGGCGATGCATCTGCCGAAGGAGCTGGCCGCCGCCGTTTCCGCGCCGGACAGCGCGGCGCCCGCCCCCGCCGCCCCTGGCCAGCCGCCTGCGGCGGAAATGAGGCGCCCATCTCTCGTCATGGTGGACGAGAGCATGGACCCGCTGAGCTTCGCCAGCGACTTTGTGCGCGCCCTGCTCAGGCATGACTTCGCGCGCGCCCGCATTTTTGTGGACGAGGCCAAAGTGCCCGCGGAGCGCCTGATCGGCCTGTGCATCGTGTTTGAGGAGGGCAAGTATGAGTTGAAGCCCGCCAAGCCGCTCATCATCACCGTCGCCAATCCGGAGGTCTCGTGGGTCATCGCCCAGGTGCAGTCCACCGGCCTCCAGCAGTCCACCGAGTTCGGACTGGAGCTTCAGCGCGCGGGCGTTGACAAGCCGTGGCGCGTCGTCGGCATGAACCTCTCCGAGATTCTCGGCTCCTACGCCTCGTCCGCCGCGAAGATGGGCGTGCCCTACACCCCCATCGTCAGCAATCCGCGCGGCGGCGAGTCCCTGGCGCTGTACTTTGAGTACGACGAGGCCGCGCTGCATCCGCGCGCTCAGAAGCAGCTCGAAATCGTCGCCGGCCTGCTCAAGTCGGATCCGAACCGGAAGCTCAAAATCACCGGCCATGCCGATGCCAAGGGGGCGGAGGACTACAATGTGCGCCTCTCGCGCTCGCGGGCCGAGTCGGTGAAAAGCCAGCTCGCCGCGCTCGGAGTCAGCGCCGCGCAGATTGTCACCACGGGTCTAGGCACCACCCAGCCGCTGAGCCCGAACCAGAAGTCCGACGGCAGTGACGACCCCGAGGGCCGCTCACGCAACCGCCGCGCGGAGATTTACCTCGATTTTTGATCCGCCGCCCGGTGCGCGAGGCGGATGACGACGGCGGCGATGGCGCAGCCGGCGAGGTTGGAGACGAGGTCCCAGCCGGTGTTCTCGTAGCCGCCGACATTGGTGTTGGGGATGGTCAGCACGGCGATGAACTCCACGACTTCGTTCAGCGCGCCGAAGCCCATGCCGCCAGCGGCGCAGAGGGTGAGCAGGCCCGCCGTGGGGCGCGGCGCGGAGCCGTCCGCGCGGCGGACGGAGCGGCTCAGCGCGTGCCAGCACAGCCAGGTGGTGACGCCGAAGCCGTAGGCGTGGACGATGTGGTCGTATTTGAGCAGGTCAGGGATGAGCCAGAGGCTGTAAAGCACCGCGTGCTCGCCATTGTAGGGCCAGCTTTCCGGCACCGGCACCAGCCCGCCCGCCATGTGCAGCAGCCCCCACATGCTCAGCGCCCACAGCAGGCCGCCGGTGAGCCGCGCCGCGCGGTGGACGAGCATCATCACGGAGATCAGCACGATCATGACGGCGATGTAAAAGACAAACTCCCGGTTGCCCTGGAGCCAGGAGCCGGCGATGGCGGCGGTCATGTAGAGGACGGTGAAGCCCATGACGGGGAGCAGGCGCGGCGGGGGTGTGGAATTTTCGCTCATGCGCTCATGGCATCACAAATCATCCGGCCTGTCGAGCCGGACTTGCCACGGCGGCGCATCGGCTCCATGATCCCGCGCGCGGCGCAGACGCTCCTGTAGCTCAATGGTTAGAGCAGGGAACTCATAATTCCTTGGTTATCGGTTCGAGTCCGGTCGGGAGCACGCCTGCTTCAGCAGCGCTGAAACGCGGGTGAGGCGAGGATGAGTCCGGCCATCTGTGGAAGATCCCCCGGGAAAACTTCCAGCGCCGTGCGCTCCGCTGATGTGGGGGCGCGGCCCGTGAAATGAGCGAACCAGGTTTCCAACGCGGGTTTTGTTTTCCCCCGGCTGAGCGCTTTTTCCAGCGGGGCGCGCCCGACACGGACTCCTGGCTGCCTGCCGCCGGCGAGCGCCAGCGCGAAGTTCCACCGCCACATGAGCGTGCCCATCCAGGGTAGTTCGTCGTCGGGGTAGCCGTCGGGCGTGGGGTATTGGAAAAGGCCGTGTCCCATGCGCTGCAGCGGCTCCAGGATGGCTTTCTCCGCGCGGGTGTCCGCAGCCAGCGCGCGCAAGGCGGACACCATGAATTTAAAGGGCCTTTTCAAAAGCCGTCCGCGCGCGTCCATGAACTCCTGCGAGCGGAAAATGACGCGCAGCAGCGACGGGATGTCACCGCGCGCGCGGCTGAACTCGGCGGCCACGCTTTGCACCAGCGCGCCGGGCGGCTCCAGGCTGACGAAGCGGCGGCAGAGTTTTTCCGCGATGAAGCGCGCGGTGCCGGGATGCGCGCAGACGATGTCCACGAGCCGGTCGAGGTCCGCCGCGCCGCCGCCTGCGGGAATGACCTGGCCGAGCAAGCGCTTTTCGCCGTTGTCATGCCATGCGGGTTTGAAAAAAGAGCGCCCGGCGTCCAGCGCGAGGAAGCGTTTGCGGTCAAAGGTCCAGCCGCTCAGGCAGCGGGCGGCCTCCAGCACATCCTGCTGCGTGTAGCCGCCATGCACGCCGAGTGTGTGCAGCTCCAGCAGCTCGCGCGCGTAGTTTTCATTGGGCCGGTCATCGGTGTCTTTGCGGACTTTGTTCGAGACGCCGTCGAGATAGACGAGCATGGCCGGGGAGGTGGCGGAGGCGCGGATGAGGTCGCGGAAATTCCCCAGCGCGTGTTTGCGCGCCACCTCGCGGTCGTCCTCGGGCTTGAGATAGACGCAGTCGCCCTTTTCCAGGTCTATGTTGAGATGGTCGGTCCAGAACTCCACCATCACCTCGAAGAGCTGCCTTCGGCTGTAAATGGCGCGCAGCAGGCTGTGGCGGGTGATCTCCTCGCGCAGCACCGGTTTGCGGAACTCGTAGGCGTCCCCGGCGCTGAAGTAGAGGGACTCGAAACGCTCCGCGCGCAGATCGCAGGCGGTGTCGGAAATGGATGAGGGGTTGAGTTGCTCCTCCAGCCATGCCTCGCGCCCCATTGACTTGAGCCGCTGGAGATCGCCGGGCCAGGGGCCGAAAGCGGCGCGGGAGAGCAGGTGAAAATCCGGGTCAATCTCCGGCGCGTCCGCCACATCGAGTCTTGCGGGCACGCCTTCGCCGAAGAACCGGCGGTTGATCTCCGTGGCGGCGCGCTCGCAGCCGGAAAGCCACGCGCCGCCCGCGCCGCAGGCGGCGGTTTTCAGCAGAGCGCGGCGGTCGAGGCTCATGACGGCGGTGAAATTCAAACGGCGGCTTCCGGGATGGCTGGCGGTGAGGCAGGCGCGGCGGGTGCGGTTTCCACTTCCACGGGCTGCGGCGGCATTTTGACAAACCAGGCCCGCACGTTGATCCCCCAGCCGATCACCGCCAGCAGCGGCAGCAGCACCACCCAGCCCACGACCGGCAGCAAGGCGCAGCCTATGACGACGAAGCCGCCGCGCATCATCTGCCGCCAGGGGGCGGCCCCGCCCCAGAGTCGCTCGCCGACCAGTGCCGCGATGCCGCCCGCGCCGAGGAAACCCCATGCCATCAGGACTCCGCCTGTGACGGCCGCCAGCGCGCCCATCTGCGGCAGCTTCGCCAGGATCGAGACCAGCACGATGCCGCCTGTCACCGGGATGAGGCCGAGAAGGAATGTTTTCCAAAGACCGCGCTGCGCGGCCACCCGCCGCCGCCACATCGCCTGCGGCCAGAGGGCCTGGCCAAGCAGCCAGAGAGATGGCAGGGCAATGACGAAGGCCACTGCGATGAGCAGCCAGGTGAGGACGGTGGAGAACAGCATGGGCGGTGGGTGGGACAGGAGGCTAACGCGGCTGTAGCCGTGGTGGTAACGAGGCGGTTCGCTGTTCGCAGTCTGAATTTCGAATTTCGAATTTCAATTTTCTCGCTTTCCATGCGTGATGACTTTTCTCCACACCGCCGACTGGCAGATCGGCGCGCCGCACGCTCGCGTTGAGGACGCGGAAAAGCGCGCCCTCGTGCGCCAGGAGCGCGTGGCCGTGCTCGCGCGCATCGGCGCGGCGGCGCGCCGGCACGACGCCAGGTTCATTCTCGTGGCCGGGGATTTGTTTGACTCTCCCCGGCCCGACAAGGCCACCGTCTCCGCCGCCTGCTCGGCCATAGGCGCGCTCCAGCTTCCCGTTTATGCCATCCCCGGCAACCATGACCACGGCGGCCCGGATTCATTGTGGGAACAGCCTTTTTTCCTCCAGGAAAAACAGGCGCTGGCGCCCAACTTGCATGTGCTTTTGAAGGCTGAGCCGCTGGTGCTCGATGAGTGCGTCATTCTGCCCTCCCCGCTGACACGTCGTCATGACACGCAGGACGCCACCGCCTGGGTGCGCGCGCTGGATTTCTCCGTCTTCGCGGACAAGCCGCGCATCGGGCTGGCGCATGGCAGCGTGCAGGATTTCGGCCCCGCAGGGGACGACGATGAGGAGGATGAGGGCGGTTGCTCGAACCTGCTCGACCTCTCCCGTCTGCCGCTCGCGGAGCTGGATTATCTGGCGCTCGGAGACTGGCACGGCATGAGGCAGGCCGGCCCGCGCGCGTGGTATTCGGGCACCCCGGAGCCCGATCGTTTCCCGAAAAACAACGCGCCCGGCCATGTGCTCGCCGTCACTGCGGCGCGCGGAGTGGAACCGCAAATCACCCCCGTGCCGACCGCGCGCTTGCGCTGGCATGACATGGAGATGGATTTCGCCTCCGACGCCGACCTGCCGTTGCTTGAGGATAAGCTGGCCGCCCTCACCCAGTCCCGCGCCGGTGAGGACCTCGTCCGCCTGACCCTGCGCGGCAGCCTTGGCATGGAGGCGATGGCGGGATTGGAAAGCGCGCTGGATACCTGGCGCGCGCGCCTGCTGCGCCTGCGCCTCCACAACCACGTCCGTCTAACACCCGCCGCCGCCGAGATCGAGGCGCTCACACGCCGCGCGGACGCCCCGCTCACCGCGCGCATCGCCGCCCGTCTGCTGGAGGAATCCCAAAGCGCCGATGCCGCCGTCTCAGGGACCGCCCTTGCCGCCCTGCGCGAACTGCACGCCGCCATGGCCGTCACGCCGTCCTGATTCGCTCATGCCGTTGAATTTCATAATCCTCGATCCTCCGTCCCATGCGCCTGCACTCCATTACCGTTCGTCATTACCGCCTGCACAAGGAGTGCAGAGTCGAGTTTGATGACGCGCTGACACTGGTCGGCGGACCGAACGAATCCGGGAAGAGCACGCTCATCGAGGCCGCGCACCGCGCGTTTTTCCTCAACGCCAAGGGCAATACAGAAGCGCACCGGGCCATGCAGTCGGTCCTTCATGATGGCAGGCCGGAGGTCGAGATCGAGTTCACCGCGCACGGCAGGCGCCACACCTTGATCAAGCAGTTCAAGGGCGCCAATGGCGTCACGCGCCTGACCTGCCACGGCGGCCAGACCTGGACCCATGAGGAGGCCGAGGAAAAGCTCGCCGAACTGACCGGCGCCCCGCACGTCAAGGCAAACCGCATCCACGAGCCCTGGGCGCATCTCTGGATCATGCAGGGCAGGTCCGGTGACAACCCTGTCGCACAAGCTGGGAGCGAGTATGACAACCTCATGCGTCATCTCCAGACCGGGGGAGGCGCGGCCGTGATGCAGTCCGGTGTGGACGCGCGGCTCGCGGCCTGTTTTGCCGAATGGATGGAGCAGGCTTTCACTCAAGGCGGCACCCCAAGGTCGCAGTCGGATGCCGGGCGCGCCGAACAAGAATTACGCGAGGCTGAAACTGTCGAACTGCAGGCGCGGCAGGTCCTTGAGACCTTGGACACCGCGCTTGCGGACCATGCAGGCGCGGCGGCGCGGCTTGCCGAGGCGGAGGCGGCTCTCAGGACTCTGCACGAGGAGCAGGCGAGGCTCGACGAGCGTGCCGCGCGCATCGCCGCCCTGCGCCGCGATGAGGCCTCCGCGGCAGCCTCCGCGCAGGATGCGGTCCGCCAGCATCAGGCCAGGCTCGGCGTCGAGAAAAACATCGCCGCGCTGCGCGCGCAAATCGCGCTTCATCGCGAGGCATTGCAACCGGGGCGTGAGCGGTTCGCCGCGCATGGGGAGGCTTTGCGCCTGGCAAAAAGTCACGCCGGCGAGGCGGAGTCCGCCCATCTCCAGGCGGAGGACGCTTTGAGCGCGGCTCGCGCGCGTCATGAGCTGGCGCTTGCAAGGCAGGGCGTGGCTGAAAAAAAGCAGGCTTGCGCTGACTTGGCTGACAGGGAGACCAGGGTCGCGCGGCATCGCGAAAGGCTGGCCGCTTTGCGCTCGACTCTGGCCGCCCTGCCGCAATTTCTGGATGAGCACGCCGTGAACGAACTGCAAAGCGCCCAGCAAAGCGTCGCCAAGGCGGCCGCCACACTCGCCGGCATGGCGGCGGGCGTTGAGGTCATCGAGTCTGCCGAGACCGTCACCGTGGATGGCGAGCCTCTGTCCGCGGGTAGTGAGCGCATCCTTCCGCAGGATGCCGAAATCCGTGTCGGCCAGGGCACCCGCCTGCGTGTGCGCCCTGGAGGCGGTATCAGTCTGGCGCAGGCGCGGCGCGCTGAGGCCGACGCGCGCGCGGCCTTGTCGGCAAAGCTCGCCGAGATCGGAGTCGCCTCCGTGGAGGAGGCCGCGCGGTGCGCCCGCTCGCGCGCGCGGACGCAGGCCGACATCAAGGCTGAGGAGGCCGGGCTGCGAGGACTCGGCGCTGACCATTTGCCGCGCGAGCTGGAGCATGCGCGGCAGGCGCTTGCCAGCGCGGAGGCCGAGGCGGCGCGCCGTCTCAAGGCGCTGGATGGCATGACTGATTGCCGCACGCCGGTCTCTGAGCTGCGCGCCCTTCTGGCACAGGCCGAGGGCGTGGAGAAGTCGGCCCGCGCCGCGCGTGACGCCGCTTTGCGCCAGCATCAGCAGTTGGAAAAACAAACCGCCGATCTCGCCGCCGGGATGCGCCAGGCTGAGGCCGCCGCGGATGATTTGGAAAGCCGCCTGCGCTATCTCATCGAGCAGCACGGAGAGGATGCCGCGCGCGCCGCCACTCTTGCCGAATCAGCTGGAAAAGCACAGGCGGAGGAGGCTGTCCTGGAGGGGTTGCGCACCCGGCTCGCGGATCTTTCACCAGCCGATCTGGAGGCCGACCGCGCGCGCATCCAGCGCTCCATCCAGCAGCAAAATCAAAAGCGCGATTCCGCCCTGCAACTCCATGCCGGCGCGGCATCCACTCTCCGCGCCGATGGTGGCAGCGATCCCGTGGCCGCTTTGAAAACCGCCCGGTCGCGCCTGCACGCGGCCCGTGCCAGGCAAGAGACTCTGGCTTTGCGCTCCGCCGCGCTCCGCCGCCTGCACGAGTTGTATGTTCAGGAGCGCCAGGCGCTTTCCGACCAGCTCACCCGCCCGCTGGCGGAGCGCGTCACCGGCTATCTCCAGCGTGTCTTTGGCCCTGAGGCTGGCATCCTGATCGCGATGGATGGCGCGACTTTCTCCGGCCTCGCGCTCGGCCGCGGCAGCGCCGCGGCCATCGGTTTCGACCAGCTCAGCGGCGGCGCCAGGGAGCAGGTGGCGGCCGCCTTCCGGCTGGCGATGGCAGAAATCCTGGCTCAGGCCCACGATGGCTGCCTGCCGGTGGTGTTTGACGACGCCTTCGCCTATTCGGATCCCGAGCGAGTGCGCAGGCTGCAAGCCATGCTCGACCTCGCCGCTCGCCGCGGTCTGCAGATCATTCTGCTCACCTGTGCGCCCGGTGATTACGCGCTGCTCGGCGCCCGGGAAGTGATGCTGGCTTGAGGAGCGCGCGGGTTGCATCCGCCCTTGCACTCCAGCGGTTTTCCCCGATTCTCCCCGCCCCTTTTTCACCATGATCCCGAACGCCTACCGCTCGCTCCACTGCAACGCCATCCGCGCCGAACACACCGGCCAGAACGTCACGCTGTGCGGCTGGGTGAATTCCGCGCGCGACCACGGCGGAGTCATCTTCATTGACCTGCGCGACCGCGAGGGCCTCACCCAGGTGGTCTTCCGCCCGGAGGAAAACAGCGAGGTGGCCGCGCAAAGCCACCATTTGCGCGATGAGGATGTGCTGCAAATCACCGGCCGAGTGGAGCGGCGCCTCGCAGGCACGGAAAACGCCAGGCTGCCCACCGGTGAAGTGGAGGTCGTGGCCACAGAGCTGACCATCCTCAACAAGGCCGATGTGCTGCCCTTCCAGCTCGACAGGGAGCTTTCGAACGAGGATCTGCGGATGAAGTACCGCTACCTGGACCTGCGCCGCGAGCGCATGAACAAGAACATCCGCCAGCGCCACAAGATAACCAACGCAGCCCGCAACTTCCTCGATGGTGAGGGCTTCGTGGAAGTGGAGACCCCCATCCTCTCCAACCCGACCCCGGAAGGAGCGCGTGACTTCCTTGTGCCCGCGCGTCTCAGCCCCGGCAAATTTTTCGCCCTGCCGCAGGCGCCGCAGCAGTACAAGCAGCTCCTCATGGTGGCCGGACTGGAGCGTTACTTCCAGATCGCCCGCTGCTTCCGCGACGAGGACTTGCGCGCCGACCGCCAGCCGGAGTTCACCCAGATTGACATTGAGGCCAGCTTTGTCGGGCAGGAGGACATCATCCGCCTGGTCGAGGGCCTCCTGGCGGCCATGTTCAAAGCGGGCCAGGGCGTGGACATCCCGCTGCCATTTCCGCGCATGACCTACCGTGAGGCGATGGACCGCTATGGCTCCGACAAGCCTGACACCCGCTTTGGACTGGAAATCACCGACATGGCGGATGTCTTCGCCGCGTCCGAGTTCAAAATCTTCCGAGCCACTCTGGAGAACGGTGGCGTCGTGCGCGCCATCAACGCCAAGGGCTTCGCCGGCATTACCACCGGGCAGATGATCCGCCTGAACGAGCTGGCGATCCAGGCCGGCATGAAGGTGAAGCAGCTCGCTTTCATCAAAGTGGAGCGTGACGCCAACGGTGTGCTCGAATACAAAAGCCCGCTGTGGAAGTTTTTCGGCGAGGCCGAAAAAGCCGCCCTCATTGAAAAGCTCGGTGTCGAGGAAAATGACATCGTCTTCTTCTATGCCGGCACCTGGGACGAGGCATGCAACATCCTCGGTCGCGTGCGCCTGGAGATCGCGTCCATGCAGCAGCTCACGAAGGACAGCACCGCGTTGAATTTCCTCTGGGTCGTGGATTTCCCACTGCTTGCCTTCAGCCCCGAAGACCAGGGCTGGGTGGCCGTGCATCACCCCTTCACCCGCCCCAAGTCTGAGGACGTGCCGCTGCTGGATGCCGGCGAATACGCCAAAGTCCGCGCCGAGGCCTACGACGTGGTGCTCAACGGCTACGAACTCGGCGGCGGCTCCATTCGAATTCATGAGAGCGATCTTCAGGCGAAGATGTTCGGAGTGCTCGGAGTGACTCCAGAGGAGCAGGAACTTAAGTTCAGCCACATCCTGGAGGCCTTCAAATTCGGCGCGCCTCCGCACGGCGGACTGGCGCTCGGTCTCGACCGTATCGCCATGCTGGTGGCGGGTGAGGAGAGCATCCGCGAGGTCATTGCCTTCCCGAAAAACAACAAAGCCTGCGATTTGATGACCGACAGTCCCACCACGGTGGACTTCAAACAACTGCGCGAGCTGTATGTGCAAAGCACCTGGAAGGAAAAAAAGAAGGACGAAACCGCCGGCGCGTGACGCGCGTCATGCCATGAACCCGATGGGTGCCGCGCCGCCGCCGGGTGTGTAAAAGTTCTCGATGTTCGGCAGGATCACCGGCAGATCACCGGGGGCGACTCCGAGCCAGAGTGCGAGTTCGGCGAAGAATTCGTCACAGCTTGTTGTCGGGATCATGCGGCCAAGGCCGGTGTCGAGCGGGTTCACCTCGGGACCGGACGAGGGGTTCACGGAGAGGCTGGGATACTGCCCGTAGATGCGCTGGCCGATGACCGAGCCGCCGACCACGAGCTGGTTGCCGCCCCAGGCGTGGTCGCTGCCCTGGCCGTTGCTGGTGAGCGTGCGGCCGAAGTCGGAGGCGGTGAAGAGGGTGACCTGGTTTTGCACACCCATCGCCACCAGCGCCTGGTAAAACGCGCCAATCGCCGCGCTGACCTGCGGCAGCATCGCAGCCTGGTAGCCGAGCACGCCGCTGTGATGATCCCAGCCACCCCAGTTCAAAAAGAAAGTCTGCCGCGTGGCGCCGAGCGCGTTCCGCCCCTGGATGGCGCGCGCCACCATTTGCAGGCGCGAGCCGAGGTAGCTGGAGGGAAAAGACACGCCGCCGGGCAGGGCGGGCGCGCTGGCAGTGGCGAAGCTGTTGTAGGCGTCGAGAGCCGACTTCTTGCGCGCGTTGAAGGTCTGCATGAGCACGTTGCTGTACTGCTGCGCGAGCTGGCTGTCCACGCCCTGGCTGAATGCCTGTGACACCGTGTCATACTGCTGCCAGCCGAACTTGTAGTTCGACAAAGCCACCGCGCCGTTTGGGGTGATCGAGTACTCTGCCACGCGGTCGCCTGTCTGCCAGACGTTGCTTCCGTCGAGGGAGATGTTCATCGGCACGGCCTGGTTGGAATTGAGGTCCTGCAGGATGTCCGCCACTCGCCCGGCCCAGCCGATGCCGCTGCGCTGGTGCGGCATGCTGGTCTGCCATTGCTCGATCTGGTCGGAATGCGAATACAGGCCGAGCGGCAGCAGCTTGCTCATCGCCGTGACCTGCGCGCGGTTTTGCACCGGTTCGATCAGCGTACCGACGTTGGCGACAAAGGCGGCATTGCCCGCCTCAAACAAAGCCGCCACCTCAGGCATTGCCGAATGCACCGCGAAGTTCGGAAGACCGACCGGATGAATGTCAATCAACTGCCCTGGAGCCAGCGCCAGATTCGACCGGCTTGTTTGGTATGCTGAATAGGCCGAAGCCTCGCGCGGCACGAGCATGTTGTAGCTGTCATTCCCACCGGAGAGGAAGATGCAGACCAGCGCGCGGTATTCGCCATCGGCCGGCGCCGTGACCGCGGAAACCTTTTCCGCCACGGCGAGATTCAGCAGCGTGTTCAGCACCGGGATGGAGCTCACGGCAGCACAGCTTGCCTGGCCGAGGAACTGGCGGCGGTTCGGAGAGAAGGAGGTGATCATTGAGTGGGGAGGGTGTGAAAATGAGGTTTGCGGGCAATGGCAGCGTCATGCTATGCTGCGCGCATGAGCACGATCCTCCAGGAACAGCCCGCGCAGTATGGCGCTTCCGGCGATGACGAGTTGCCGCGCCGCGAGGCGGAAGCTTTGTCCAGAATGGATTGGGAGGCTTACGACAAGCAGTCGAGGAGCGATCTGGCGGAGGCAGCCAAAAGCTTTCAAGAAGGGGAATTGAGCATGCCAGCGCGCGAGTTTTTTGACGGCCTTTATCTTGAGGATCATGCGGCGGACTCCGACGCATGAGTCATATACTGCTTCTTTCCTCGAAAGCCAGGCAGCACATTCGCGAGCAGTGTCTGTGGTATCGCGAGAATCTTGAGGATGGCGTGTCCCTGGCAAACCGCTGGACTCGCACACTGGATTCCGCGCTTCATCAACTCTGCCAGCTTCCCGAACGCCATCCTCCCGCTTCACCAGAAGACCAGGTGCTGCCTGGACGGCAGCTCCGACGCATGCTGTTTCGCCCCTGGAAAAGCGGGCGCGGCTGGAAAGTGCTGTTCTGCGCCGATGAGGAGGCCAGGACGGTGACCGTCCTATACATCCGGCACGAAAGCCGTCCGCCGCTGGAGTATGATGAATCATGAGGTTGGGGCGGCGGGGACTCAGCGCATCACGTTGAACTCGGCCGAGGTGACGATGTGGTTGATGAACTGGCGCAGGCGTTCGCGGTGCCATCTCCAGGAGGTGTCCGGTGGTTTGATGCGGTCCACGGACTCGCGGATGGTTTGAAAGAGGCGCGGGCTCATGGTGCCGCCCAGCAGGCTCATGTCGAGCCGGCGGATGAGCGTGTCGGTATCGAGCAGGTTGGCGACGCTGGGCGTGTCCTCGTTGATGTGGGCGGGGGGCACCACCATGGACAGCTCGGGCGCGAGATTGAGCTGCACAGCGTAGGCGGCGGTTCCGCTGCCCCAGCGGTGCAGGTTGTTGCCGCCGATGGCATTGTAAAAGTAGTTGGCTCCGGTGATGGCGGTGCTGGCATTGAGAATCTGAAACTCCGGCGCCACCAGCCCCATCTGCGTGACCGGTCCGGGCGGGCTGTGGCCGGGCAGGAAAAAGTTGAAGACGCTGGGCGAATTCATCGGGTCCTGCGCGTGGTCGAGCACGAACTGGTCGAGAGGATAGTAGCCCGAGGCGGAGGCGGCGTTGAAGGCGCGGGCGAGATTGACGACACGCAGGAAAGGCTCGCGCATTTTGCCCCAATAGGGCAGTTCCATCATCGCCGGATCACGCGCCTCCGGGTCGAGCAGGATGGCCCGGATCAGCGCCTTCATGTCGCCACGCACGCCGAATCCATTGTCGTTAAAAGCAGCCGTCACGCGTCCGATGTATGCATGGCTAGGATTCGAGGTGACGAAGCGCTGGATGAGCAGCCGACCGATGAAGGGGCCAACGTTGGGATGATTGAAAAGATGGATCACCGCCGCCTCCACATCCGCCAGCCCCGCCGCGCCGGTGCTGCCGGGGCTGGGGGTGCGCGCGGGCAGTTGCAGGCCGCCGAGCAGGGTCTTGGCCTCGCAGTCGTGGTAGTCGTCCCACATCTTCATCGGCTGGGTGCGGTCGCCGTTGGTGAGATTGTTGGGATTGAAGCCGATGCTGTCGCCAAAGGTCAGGCCGGTGAAGACGCGTGCAAGTTCGGTGATGTCGCCATTGTCATAGGTGGGGATGAACTGGCCCGCGTAAGGATGCGGCGCCTGGTAGGTCTTGCGCGTGCCGTCGGCATTCAGCTCCCACAGGCCGATGCTGAAAAGCTGCATGATCTCGCGCGCGAAGTTCTCATCCGGATGGATCATCAGCACGGGGTTGGCTTTTTGATTGCCCAGATGGCTCAGGTACACCCCCATGACCGGATGCATGGCGACCTCATGGAGGATGTCGCGGTAGTTGCCGAAGGCGTGGCGGATGAAGATGTCGTAGTAGTTCGCCATGCCGCGATGATCCACGGCGAGCGACTCGGGCCTGTCGGAGGTGACGAGGATCTCGCTGAGGGCAAAGGCCACGCGCTGGCGCAGCAGGTCGGGCAGCTGCGTCTCCACGGCATCCGGCCGCAGCTTCGGAACGCCCATGGCGCGCGACCACCAGGAGTGCTGCTTGTAGTTGCCGTAGAGCTGGATGGTATTCGCATTTTCCACCGCCCAGTCCACATAGGGCTGCAAATAACCGAGCGGGCGCGTGAGCTGATCCTCGATCCAGGCCGCGATGCCCATGCCCATGACCTCCTCGACATTTTCCGGGGTGTCATCGCCATCTGCCGGGTCATCCTGGTCGGGGCCAAAGGCTGCCTGGATGAGAAAACGTGCCGCCTCCTTTGCCGAGGGCAGCGGCGACGAGTCGCCCAGCATGGCGGTGGCGCTGGCGGCGGCGCCGAGACTGTAGCCCGTGCCCGCCGTCACCGTGACCGTGATGCTTTCCAGCCCCTCAACCTCGGCGTCATTGACCGGCGCCAGTTCGATCCATGCCTCGCGCGCGCCGAGCGGAAGTGTGACTTGTGTGCCGGGGATGCTGGCGGTGTAATCCACATTCCGCGTGGCCGTGCCGGTGAAGGTGACATTCACCGTCAACGCGCCGAGGCCGCCCGCGCGCCGGATGGCAATGACGCCCTTGTCCGGCCAGTCCTCGCGCAGGTCGCCATCCAGAAGGCCGGCGGTGATGATGCTGGCCATGTTGAGCGTGCTCTGCACCCGCGCCAGATCGGCGGTGTCGTGACGGTCGCTGTGATTGAGGAAGGGATTGAACCCGATGGCGTTCTCCTCCCAGTCTGTGAGACCGTCGCTGTCGCTGTCCAGATCGAGCGCTTCGAGTTTGAAAAACCAGCGGTCCTGCCCGTTAGCCGACAGCTCCCGCAGCATCTCGGCACCGTCGCCGTAGGCTGTGCCGATCAAGGTGAAATTGGCCGGGTTCAAATCCGGGCTGCCGAGAATCCCGTAGCTCTTGCCTGGCTGCGATGACCAGTGAAGACTGAGTCCGTCATCCGGGCCGTGGATGATGCCGAGCCGGGGAAAAGAGGCGGGGTCGAACGGGTTGGTGCCGGAGATGCATTCGATGAAATTGGAGAAGCCGTCGAGGTCGGCGTCACCTCCAGGCGGGAGGTTGTGCGCGTTATAAAATGCCTCCCAGATGTCGCTCTGCTGATTGGAGTTCGAATCGAGCGCTCGCGTGGCGTAAGCGGCGCAGCCAAGGACAAGGATGACCGCGCGGATTGTGAGGCAAGAGTTTGGCATGGCGGGGATCGTTGACTGCCACTTTTCGACAATTCGCAAAAAAGGAAATAATCCTTTGGAGTGATGCCTGCGGTGATGAATCAGAAGCGCTTTCCTGGGCAATGCACGCGCAGTTCGTGCCCGTCCTAATCCTACGCCTGCGCCGCAGGAAGCGCCGCGTGCTGGTTCAGGTAAGTGGCGATGCGGGCCGGGGCATCTTCATAAGCGACTAAGCGTCGCGTATCCCGATCACACCATCGCCGGAGCGAGATCGCTCTTGCGTGCTTTTTTAGCCACAGGCGAGGACACTTTTTCCACATCCACGGCCACGACTTTATACTCAGGGCACATGGTGTCCTCGTCGCATTCGCTGCTGGTGACCATGTTCACGAGGTGCTCGGGGAAGTGGAAGGTGGTGTAGAGGATGCCGGGCTTTACCTCGGTGGAGACCTTGGCTTTGATGCTTACCTCCCCGCGGATGGAGAAGATGCGCACGAGGTCGCCGGTCTCGATGCCCTTCTTCTTCGCATCGTCGGGGTGGATGGCGAGCACATCTTCGCTGACGATCTGGGAGTTGCCGGTGCGGCGGGTCATGGTGCCGCAGTTGTAGTGCTCCAGGATGCGTCCGGTGGTGAGGATGAAGGGGAAGTCGTCGTGGTGCTTCTCGATCTCCTTCGACTCCTGGAAGCGGAAGAAGTGGAACTTGCCCAGGCCGCGCTTGAACGCGTCCACATGCAGGATTTCGGTGCCGATGCCGCCTTCCTTGATGGGCCATTGTGTTCCTTGATCGGTGAGATTCTCCCACGTCGCACCTTGGAAGAACGGCACGATGCGCGCGATCTCCGCCAGCACTCCATCCGGCGTGTAATCGGCCTGCGGGATGCCCATGCGCTGCATGATGTCGCACATGATGACGCCGTCGGGTTTCGTGCCGGGGATCGGCGGGATGACGGCGTTCACACGCTGCACACGACGTTCGCCATTGGTGAAAGTGCCGCTTTTTTCGAGGAAGGAGGACGCTGGCAGCACGACATCGGCGAACTCGCAGGTGGGCGTCATGAACAGCTCCTGCACGACGAGGAATTCGAGGGCGTTGAGCGCGTTTTTGACGTGCTCGGTGTTTGGATCGGTCTGCACCACGTCCTCACCCATGATCCACATGGCCTTCAGATCGCCACGCAACGCGGCGTCATACATCTGCGGGATTTTCCAGCCGATCTCGTTGCTGATGTGCGCGCCGTAAAACTCCTCGTAGAGCTTGTGGTAGCCAGGATCGTTCACCTGGAGGTAGCCAGCGCCCTGATGCGGCTGGCAGCCCATGTCGGCGGCGCCCTGCACGTTGTTCTGGCCGCGCAACGGGCATACACCCACGCCGGGACGGCCGATGTTGCCAGTCATCATCGCGATGTCGGCGATGGTCATCACCGTTTTCGAACCGTGGCTGTGCTCCGTGACGCCGAGACCGTGGAAGGCCATCGCGTTCTCCGCGCTGGCGTATTCGATGGCGGCGGCACGGACTTTTTCACGCGGCACGCCGTGAATGCGCTCCAACTCATCCAAATCGAGGGCGCGCAGGCCTTTCTCGAACTCGTCCCAGTTCTCGCAGCGCTTTTTGATGAAGTCCTGGTCGATCAAGCCGGCCTCCAGGATGTAATACGCGAACATGTCGAGCAGCGCCACGTTCGTGCCGGGGCGGAGCTGGAGGTGATGCGTGGCGTAGGGCACGAGCTCGATCTGACGCGGGTCGATCACGATGAGCGGCACGCCTTTCATCACGCGCTGCTTGATCTTCGAACCGGTCACGGGATGGCCTTCCGTCGGGTTTGCCCCGGTGATGAGGATGCAGTTGGTGTATTCGAGATCCTCGATGCTGTTCGTGGCCGCGCCGGTGCCAAAGGCCTTCTGCATGCCCCAGGCGGTCGGCGAATGGCACACGCGGGCGCATGCGTCGATGTTGTTTGTGCCGAAGCCCACACGGATGAATTTTTGCATGAGGTAGTTCTCCTCATTCGTGCAACGCGCGGAGGAAATGCCGCCCACTGCATTGCCACCGTGCTCCTCTTTGATGCGCTTCAGATTCTTCGCGATGTAATCATAAGCCTCGTCCCACGTCGCCTCGGTGAAATGGCCGTTGTAGCGGATGAGCGGCTTGCGCAGGCGCTCGGGGTGCTTCACGAACTTGAACGCGTAGCGGCCTTTGAGGCAGGTGTGGCTGTGATTCACCTCGGAATCCGTTGGTGCCTGGATGGAGAGCACTTCGTCGCCCTTTGTCGCCACGTTGAGGTTGCAGCCCACACCACAGTAGGTGCAGACCGTGCGCGTCTTTTTCGTCGCCTCGATGGATTTGGAGAAAAACACATCGCTGATCGCCGAAGTCGGGCAGGCCTGCGAGCACGCGCCGCACGACACGCAGGTCGAGTCCATGAACGATTGATCGAGCCCCTTGATGATGCGCGCATTGAAGCCGCGACCATGCATCGAGAGCACATGCTGCCCCTGTACTTCATCGCAGGCACGCACGCAGCGGGAGCAGTTGATGCACTTCGACAATTCGGAGGTCATGTAGGGATGCGAGCGGTCCTTCGCCCGGTCGAGATGGTTCGCGCCAGCCGGGTAGCGCACGCCGCGGATGCCCACTTTGGCCGCCACGGTCTGCAGCTCGCAGTTTCCGCTCACCTCGCAGGTCAGGCAATCCAGCGGATGGTCCGTGAGCACGAGCTCGACGATGTTTTTGCGCAAACGACGCACCTTCGAGCTCTCCGTGTAAATGTGCATGCCCGGCGCAATCGGCGTGTGGCAGCTCGCCACCACTCGGCGCGGCCCGTCGGCCTGCAAAGCCACCTCCACGCTGCACACGCGGCACGCGCCATAAGGCTCCAATTGCGGTGCATCACACAGCGTCGGCACAAAGCCGCGCCCGCGATGCCGGTCGATGAAGTTGAGCAAGGTGTCGCCGGTTTCGAAGCGATGCGGTTCGCCATCAATAAAGGCGGTGAGGGTGGAGAGATCCTGGACCATGGTTTGAAAACGTTGAGTTTTGCGCATTTTACACAGGAAGGCGCCGCTTGGGAAGAGGTAGTTCGCGAGACCCCTCGCGATGAGGGGTGAGCACCGCGAACGCGGATCATATAAAAGCTCGACTCCATCGGCACTTTGCCTCAGTTTCAAATTCCCAGCTTCACACATGAACACCCAATTCCCCGCTGAACGCATCCTTCTCGGCCCCGGCCCCAGTCCAGTCCCTTCGCGCGTACTGCGTGCGCTTGGCGCGCCGACGCTCGGTCATCTCGATCCGCAGTATGTCGCCATCATGGACGAGGTTTGCGAGATGTTGCGGCAGGTTTTCCGCACGAAGAATGCGCTCACCTTTCCCGTCAGCGGCACCGGCATGGCCGGCATGGAATGCATCGCCACGAATCTCATCGAGCCGGGCGACGAGGTGATCGTCTGCGTGAACGGCGTCTTCGGCGGTCGCATGAAGGACGTCATGGAACGCTGTGGCGCCACCGTGCATGCCGTCGAGGCCGCCTGGGGCGACGTCATTCAGTTCGATCAAATCGCCGCCGCACTCGACCAGCATCCGAAATCAAAGCTCGTCGGCATCGTGCATGCCGAGACGAGCACCGGCGCGCTGCAACCGATCGAGGGGCTTGCTGAGCTCGTGCATGGCAAAGGCGCGCTGCTCGTCGTCGATGCCGTCACCAGCCTCGGCGGTCACGAATTGAAGGTCGATGACTGGGGCATCGATGCGATCTACAGCGGCACGCAGAAGTGCCTGAGCTGCCCGCCCGGCCTCGCGCCCGTCAGCTTCGGCGAGCGTGCGCTCGCGATCATGGATGCGCGCAAAACGAAGGTGCAGTCCTGGTATCTCGACGTCTCGATGCTGCGCAAATACTACACCTCCGGCGGTGGCGGCCGCGTGTATCACCACACCGCGCCGATCAACATGACCTACGCCTTGCGCGAGGCGCTCGCCATCGTGCTGGAGGAGGGACTGGAGGCCCGCATCGCACGCCATGCGCAGAAGCACCAGCGCTTGCGTGCTGGACTGGAGGCGATGGGCATCAGCTACGTGCCGAAGCACTCGCTGCACACGCTCAACTGCATCCACATCCCCGCTGGAGCCGACGACGCGGGCACGCGCAAGCGCCTGCTCGAAGAATACGGCATCGAAATCGGCGCCGGACTCGGCGTCATGGCTGGCAAAGCCTGGCGCATCGGCCTCATGGGCCACGGCTCGACCGTGCGGAACGTTGATCTCGTCCTCACGGCGTTGCAGAACGTGCTGAAATAACCGGTCGCTCATGTCCACCGCGCTTGATCGTCTGGCTGCAGTGTTACCGCCGGAGCGACTGCTCATGCGTCCGGTGGAACTCGCGGCTTACGAAAGCGACGGACTCACCGCGTTTCACACGCGCCCGCTCGCGGTGGTTGTGCCGGAGACGACGGACGAGGTCATCGCCATCGTACGGCTGTGTCATGAGTTGAGGCTGCCGTTTGTGGCGCGTGGCAGTGGCACGAGCCTCTCGGGTGGCTCGCTGCCCATCGCGGAGGGCATTGTCATCGCGCTGAACCGGCTCAACCGCATCCTGAAGCTCGATCCGGCGCAGCGCAAAGCCGTGGTGGAGCCGGGCGTGGTGAACACGCAGGTCACGACGGGTGCCGCGCCGTTTGGATTGCACTACGCGCCAGACCCATCATCGCAAAGCATCTGCACCATCGGCGGCAACGTCGCCTTCAACTCCGGCGGGGCGCACTGCCTGAAATACGGCATGACCGCCAATCACGTGCTCGGCATCAAGGCCGTGCTCGCCACTGGCGCGGTCGTCGAATGGGGCGGCGCAAGTCGCGAACGGCTCGGACCGGACTGGTGCGGGCTTTTCACCGGCAACGAGGGTCTCTTCGGCATCGCGCTCGAAATCACGCTCCAGCTTTTGCCGAAGGCGGAATGCTTTCACACCGTGCTCGCGGGCTATCGCACGCTTGAGCAGGCCGGTGACGCCGTCTCCGCCGTGATCGCGAGCGGATTGCTGCCTGGAGCCATCGAGATCATGGATGCGCTCGCGCTGGAGGCCGCAGTGGCTGCCGTGCATGCCGAGTATCCGCCCGGATGCGAGGCGGTGCTCATTGTCGAGCTCGAAGGACCGCGCGAAGTCGTCGCCATCGAGCGCGAAAAGCTCGATGCGATCCTGAGGGCGAGTGCTCCGGTCGAAATGCGCCCCGCACGCGACGCCGAGGAGCGGCTCGCCATCTGGAAAGGCCGCAAGAGTGCGTTCAGTGCCGTCGGCCGGCTTTCGCCGGATTTCATCGTGCAGGATGGCGTCGTGCCGCGTCGTCGATTGGGCGAGGCACTGCGCCGCATCGCCGAGATGTCGCAAGAGACCGGCCTCCGCGTGGCGAATGTCTTCCATGCAGGCGATGGCAATCTGCATCCGCTCATCCTTTTCGATGGCCGCGAAGAAGGCGCGCTGCATCGCGCCGAGGATTTAGCCGGCCGCATCCTGAAGATGTGCGTCGAAATGGGCGGCTCCATCACCGGCGAGCACGGCATCGGCGTCGAGAAGCGCGAATTCCTGCCCGATATGTTCACCGCCGACGAAATCGACTGCATGCAGCGTCTGCGCGCCGCCTTCGATCCCCTCGGCATCGCTAATCCCGGCAAGATGTTCCCTGGCAAAGAAGCACCCGCACTTTCGCATGTCGGCCTGCATCCGCTGGAGAAAGCAGGGGTGATCTCACGCGAATGATGACTCCCGCCACCCTCACTGAACTCCGCGATGCCGTGCTCTCCGCACCGCGCGTGATCGCCGTGGGCGCGCAAACCAAGCCGCGGTTGTCGGCGGTGGAGGCGGTGAAGATCTCGACGCGGCAGTTGAGCGGCATCACGGAATATGAGCCAAGCGAGTTCACCTTCACCGCGCTCGCTGGCACGCCGGTGCGCGAGATCATCGCGGCGCTGGATGCGAAAGGGCAGTATTTGCCCTTCGATCCGATGCTCGTTGAGGCCGGCAGCACCATCGGCGGCGTGGTGGCGAGCGGTTTGAGCGGCCCAGGGCGCTTCCGTTACGGCGGCGTGCGCGACTTCATCCTCGGCGTGCGCTTTGTCGATGGCTTGGGTCGTTTGTTGAAGCTCGGCGGCAAGGTCGTCAAAAACGCGGCCGGATTCGACGTGCCGAAATTTCTCGTCGGCAGCCTCGGACGATTCGGCGCTATCGGCGAAGTGACTTTCAAGGTGTTTCCGAAGCCGGAATCGACACTCACGCTCCAAATGCCCTTCTCGGCCGAAAAGATGGCTCAGCTCGCGAATTCGCGTTTCGAGCTCGATGCGCTCGATGTGCCTCCCGGCGGCGAAACGATGCTTGTGAGGCTTGCCGGACCTGCCAAGGCACTTGAAGCTCTGGCGAAGGAGATCGGCGGTAAGATCATCGATAACGCGGTGTGGCGCGAGATTCGTGAAACGCCGTGGAGTTTCAAAACCGACATCACACCGGACCAGATCAACGATTTCAAGACTGCACATGTGAGCTGCGGCGGCAACGTCGCCCTCTCGAACACGCCACCGCCTCGCGGGATGACACTGCGTGGTGATTCGCCGCTGTGGATCGGCGGCAGGACTCGATTTGCCATCGAAGCCGTGGTGAAGCAGGCGCTCGATCCGCAGAACCGTTTTCCCACGCTCGACGACTGAAATGCCGACTCCCAAACAAGATTGCGAATTGTTGATACGCGAGATGTTGCCGTTCGCGAAGCGGATGCTTTCTGACCATGGCGAATTCTATCCTTATGGTGGAATGATGCGTGCAGATCGAGAGATCGTGCATGTGGGGGCACAGGAAGCCGGCAACGACCATCCGCCATCGCAGCCATTGATTCAGACACTCCAAGATTATTTTTGTGATCAAGCGAGGTCCGGGGGCATAGTTGCGTCATGCATCATCTTTGATGTGCTGGTCAAGAAACCAGGTGGCGATCAGAAGCGAGACGCCATCCAGGTGAACTTGGATCATCGCGATGATTATTCGGTCGAGGTAGTCTTTCCTTACCAACTAGGCCAGAACAGTATTTCTCTGGAGGAGCCGTTCGCTCTGCCAGGGAACGCACAGATCTTCACCAAGACGCTCGCGTAGACTCGCATCGGCATGCTTCACTCCATTCCAACAGACAAACTCGGCCCGCTGGGCGAACCGATGGCGAAGGCGGTGTCTGCCTGCGTGCATTGTGGGTTCTGTTTGGCCGCGTGCCCGACGTATCGTGAACTGGGGCAGGAGATGGACACGCCGCGCGGGCGCATCGTGCTGATGAAGGAGGTGCTGGAGGGCAAAATGAGCTTCGAGGCCGCGCAGCCGCATGTGGATCGTTGTCTCGGATGCCTCGCGTGTGAGCCCGCATGTCCGAGCGGTGTGCCGTATCGCGATTTGATCAGTCCGTTCCGGGCGCTGGCGGCTCCAAAGATGAAGCGCAGTCCGCTGGAACGGCTGCGGCGGTTTCTTGCGGCGCAGACGGTGCCGTTTCCGGGGCGGTTTCGTGTGGCGGCGTGGATGGGACGAATAGGACGAATGGGAGTGATGCCAAAGGCGATGCAGCCGATGCTGGATTTGATTCCGGACGAGATTCCTCCGGTGCAGACGTGGGAGGCGCATTATCCAGCAAAAGGAGAGAAGCGGGCGCGGGTGGCCTTGCTGCTCGGCTGTGCGCAGCAGGTGCTCGATCCGGACATCAACACGGCGACGATCGAGGTGCTGACGCGAAATGGCGTCGAAGTGGTGATTCCGCGCTCGCAGGGATGCTGCGGAGGTCTCGCATGGCACACCGGCGATCTGGAGGCGGCGCGTTCGTTTGCACGGCAGAATCTCGGCGCGTTCCCGGAGGATGTGGACGCGATCCTCACGAACGCCGCAGGCTGCGGGTCTGCGATGCATGAATACCATCTCGTGCTTCGTGGGACGCCGGATGAGACGCGTGCGGAGGCCTTCCGGCATCGCGTGATGGATGTGAGCGTGTTTTTGGCGAAGCTCGGTCTGCGCGAACCTTTGCGTGAAACGAAGCTCAAGGCCGCCTACCACGACGCCTGCCATCTCTCGAACGCGCAGAACGTCCGCAAGCAGCCACGCGATCTTTTGAAAGCCATTCCGGGCCTGCAACTGCTTGAGATCGCCGACGCGCATCTGTGCTGCGGCAGCGCGGGCAGCTACAACATGGACCAGTCGGAGATCGCATCATCGCTTGGCGAACAGAAGGCGAAGAACATCATCGCGACCGGCGCGGAGGTCGTCGTCACCGGCAACATCGGCTGCATGACGCAGGTGAAATTGCATCTGAAGAAACTCGGATCACCGATTCAGGTGAAACACACGATGCAGGTGATCCGTGATGCCATGCTCCAATCATGACCTGGTCCCAAAACTACGATCCTCTCGGCAGTCTTATTCTTTCGTCGCTCGTCGCGGCGCTGCCGGTGGTGGTGCTGCTGGGGTTGCTGGCGTTCTGGCATGTGCGGGCGCAGATCGCGGCACTGGCGGGGCTTTGCGCGGCGCTTTTGATCGCGGTGTTCGTGTATCACATGCCGGCGCAGCTTGCGGGCATGGCGGCGGTGAATGGCGCGGCGTTCGGGCTGTTTCCCATCGGCTGGATCGTGCTGAACGCGATGTTTGTGTACAACTTGAGCGTGGAAACCGGACAGTTTGCGGTGCTGCAAAAGCAGATCGCCAGTGTTTCGAGTGATCGACGCATCCAGGCGCTGCTGATCGCGTTCAGCTTTGGCGCGTTCATCGAAGGCGCGGCGGGTTTTGGTGCGCCGGTGGCGATCACGGGCGCCTTGATGATCGGCCTCGGCTTCAAACCGCTCGAAGCGGCGAAGCTGGCGCTGATCGGCAACACGGCGCCGGTCGCGTTTGGATCGCTCGGCACGCCGCTGACGACGCTGGCGGACATCACGGGACTCGATCTGCTGCAACTGAGCGCGATGGTGGGGCGGCAGTTGCCGTTGTTCTCGCTCATCGTGCCGTTCTGGCTGGTCGCAGCGCAGGTGGGCTGGCGAGGCATGCTCGGCGTGTGGCCGGCATGTCTGGTCACGGGCTTGAGCTTTGGTGTGATGCAGTTTGTGATGAGCAACTATCACGGGCCGTGGCTGGTGGACATCGTGAGCGCAGTCGTGGCGATGGCGGCGCTCGTTGGGTTCATGAAAGTTTGGAGGCCGAAGTCCGCAGATGCGCATGTGAATGAAGAAGCTGCGGGTGGTGCATTGGGGGCGGCATGGAAGGCGTGGCTGCCGTGGATTTTTCTCACGGCATTCGTCTTTGCGTGGGGCATGCCGGCGGTGAAGAACGGACTGAACGCCGCCTTCAATCAGGAGATCGAGGTGCCGCTGCTGCACAAGGCGGTCGAACGTGTGCCGCCAGTCGTGGTGCACACGGAATTCGAGAAGGCGGTGTTCAAATTCAACGCGCTCTCGGCCACGGGCACGGCGGCGGTGCTCGCGGGTGTGCTGGCGGGTTTCTGTCTCGGATTGGGGCCGGTGCGCATCGCGAAACTGTATGCGGCGACGATATGGAAGCTGCGCGTGCCGCTGCTGACGATCTCGCTCATGCTCGCGCTCGGCTATGTGACGCGCTACAGCGGCACGGACACGACGATGGGCCTGATGATGGCGGGCACCGGTGTGCTGTTCCCGTTTTTCTCACCGATCATCGGCTGGCTTGGAGTGGCGCTGACGGGAAGCGACACATCGTCGAACGTGCTCTTTGGCAACTTGCAGCAAGTGACGGCGAACCAACTGGATCTCTCGCCGGTTCACATGGCCGCGTCGAACAGCAGTGGAGGTGTGATGGGCAAGATGATTGACGCGCAGAGCATCGTCGTCGCCGCCGTGGCGACAGGCGGTCATCCGGACAGTCCCGATGCCGGCACGGTGCTGCGCAGCGTGTTCTGGCACAGCGTGGCGCTGGCCATTCTGATGGGACTGCTGGTGATGGCACAGGCGTACTGGCTGCCGTGGATGATCGAGTGAATTGCGGGGCATTCGCGAACTACGGGCGAAAAAAGCCCTTCAACTCCCCATCAAAATGCTCCAATGCATTCTTGATCGGCAACGGCACACCGCCGCCGAGGGCGCAGAGCGAGGTCTGTTCCATCGTGTCAAGCAGGTCGCTGAGGAGTTCGCGGTCGATTTTGAACGCTGTGTCGCCGCGAGCTTTGGCGATGAGTTCCTTGCCGCGCGTGCTGCCGAGGCGGCAGGGGAAGCATTTGCCGCAGCTTTCGTCGGCGGTGAATTGGAAGAGGTGCTGGATGTATTCGATCATCGGCATCGTCTCCGGGATGCTGACGACACCGGCGTGGCCGAGTAGAAAGCCAGCTTTCTTGAAGCTCTCGAAGTCCACCGTGAGTTGGGCGATGTGGCTCATCGGGACGATGCCGCCGAGCGGGCCGCCGATTTGGATGGCTTTGATCTTCGTTTTGAAGCCGCCCGCGAGGTCGATGACGGTTTGCAACGGCGTGCCCATGGCGACTTCGTAGATGCCGGGCTTCACAAAATGGCTGTCGAGCGAGAGCAGTTTCGAGCCGGTGGACTGCGGCGTGCCGGTCTGCGCGTAGCCTTTGCCGCCGAGCGTGAGGATGGCACGCAGGTTGGCGAAGGTCTCGACGTTGTTGACGATGGTGGGCTTGCGGTAGAGGCCCTCATTCACCGGGAAGGGCGGACGCGTGCGCACCTCAGGCCGCTGGCCTTCAATGCTGGCGAGGAGCGCGGTTTCCTCGCCGCAAATGTAGGCTCCGGCGCCTTTGATGGACTTCAAAGCGAAGTTGAAGCCGCTGCCGAGGATGTTCTGGCCGAGCAAGCCCGCCGCATGCAGGTCCGCGATGGCTTGATTCACGATGGTGACGCTGTCGGGATACTCGGCGCGGATGTAGAGCACGCCCGTCTCCGCTCCGGCATACCAACCGGCCACCATCATGCCGAGCAGCACGCTGTGCGGCTGCTTTTCCATGAGGTATTTGTCGATGTAGGCGCCCGGATCGCCTTCGTCGGCATTGCAGACGACATATTTCACCGCGCCTTCCGCCGCACGGCAGCCCGCCCATTTGATGGAAAGCGGGAAACCGGCGCCGCCGCGACCACGGAGGCCGCTGTCCTTCAATTCGGCGGCCAGCGCGTCCCGATTGCCTTCGGTGATCAGCTTCTTGAAGGGCGCGTAGTAGTCCTCGATGCCTTTGAACTCCGCGGTCAGAATGGCGGGCTGCAGATGCGACACGACGGCGTAGCGGTCTTCGCTGTCACCTTGGCCGGTTCTGAAAAGATCGCCCAATGCCGCGTCGGACTGCCCCGAGTAGTTTTTGCCTTGGTATTGCAGCGCCGCGCCCTCATGGCAGCGGCCGAGGCAGCAGATGTGGCCGATCTCGTTCTTCTTGAAGTGCGTTTCGAGCGTGTGGTGCAGCTTGTCTTGCGTGCCTGCGCACAAACAGGCGCTGCCGTTGCACACGAAGACCTTTTTGCCTTCGTTTTCCTTTTTGAGGAAGTCGTAGAAGCTCACAGCGCCGAGCGTGATGGCATCACCAAAGAGGTGATCCTGGCCCATCTGGTGGACGAGATCGTTCTTTTCGGCCGTGCCATGCTTTTCGGCAGCTTCGACCATGCGTTCGAAGACGTTCTTTTCGATGCCTTTGCGGAAGGATAGGGTGCTGAGGTTTCTGGACATGGTTGGAGAGGTTCAGCCGTGGCTGAAATGCTATACTCATGAAGACGCGGCCAAGGCCAGAAAAAACTCACGCTTTTGAGCGCGGGCCGCCGGTTTTCCCATGATGAAGCACGGCTCCCCCGCCGCCGCAAAACGCGCCGCCAAGACGCGGCACGATCTCCGGCTCCTCCAGCAGCCAGATCCTTTCATCGGGGAAGGTGGCGCGGCGCGAGTGTTTCCAGAGCATGAGGGAGAGCAGGAATGCCAAGCCGAATGCCGGCAGCCAGAGTACGGACAGGTTGCCGGGGGCTTCCGCGCTGGAGTTGATGGCGGGAGCGATTTCACGCAGCGGGTTGCGGAGGCTTTGAGCCGGCGCTGGTTTGAGGAAGTTTTCGAGCCGGAACAACCAGGTGGAGGCGCGTACAGCGAGGCGCTGCAGCTGCTGCTTCGGATCGAGGACGAGTTGCGAGTCTCTGACACAGTCGCGGATCATTTCAGCCGCCAGATGCGCGGGTACGCCCTCCCTGAGGCTGCTGCCGAGATAAAACCGCGAGCGCCAAGTCTCGCCCAGCGGACAGACGATCAGTGCCGCGTTGTTTCCAGACAACGCGCCGCCGGCAAAAAGGCCGGGGTTGGCCTGGTCGGGAAGGAATTGATCTTGCTCAATGACCAGCAGATGGAGTCGGCTGGTGGCATTGGCGGCGTGGTATTGAAGAAGACGGTGAAGGCTCTGGCTTTGCGGCGCCGGCAGGAGTGCAAGCGGGTCCATGAGCCAGGTGTCGCGCGGCAGGGAGCGCAATCCGGCGATGCGCGCGGGTGATAGCTCCCGCAGGGGTGATGAGACCGGGTCTGATGCGGGGCGCCGCGCCTGTTCCGGGCCGCCTTGCAGGAAGAGGTTCAGGTCATCGGACTGGAGCGCGCCGTCCTCCATGAAAAGACGGGTCGGAGGCTTTTCCAGGCTTGGCATTCTCGCGGGAGCCTCACTTGGAGGCGGCAGAAATGGGACCAGCGAGCCGCCTGTGGAGCCGGGTGCGTTTGACCGGGGATCCCAGACTGGCAGAGCGGGTTCGTCCGCCGATGCATGACTCCGCGCGTGCGTCATCAGCAGTGGCAGCATGGCGGCCATGACGGCAGGGAATTTCCAGCGCGCATTCATGATCTCAGGGAGGTTGCAGAATCGGAGCGCTGGCGCAGCGGCTCGAAGCAAGAAAGCCCGGATCCTGGCAGGACCACGGCTTGTACAGGGGCTGGACGCGGGGCTGGACGCGCGGAGGTTTTCAGACGCCTGGCCGTTTGAGCGACCACCGACTCCACCGCTGATGCCAGAGCGCCCTTGCGCAGCCTTGGTCCCACGGAAATTAGGAGCAGCTGGAGAAAGTCGGGAGGCAGATGCCTCTCCAGGGCATAACCCGCAGTGATGCCGGCTCTCTGGCCCAGGGTGTCCAGCACCAGGGCAATGCCGAACTCATTCCGCTTCATGATTTGCAGGCTCTGAAAAGCCCCGTGATTCAGCATCCAGAACCCCAGGTCGCAGGGGGTCAGATTGTCCGGCAGGGGGCCGAGATAGAGGGCGAGGAAGCATTGCGGGAAAGCGCGCTCGAAATCGTCGAGGCAGACCTCCAGATGCCGGGTGTCGCGCAGGGACAGCCTCTGAGAGCGGTCGGTGATGCGCTCCAGTCGCACCCAGTCCCCGCCCAGCAGCGCGCGGATGGCCGGGGTGGAAAAGCCGCACGCCGGGCAACTGGCGGCTCCAGCCACCACCGTCGTAGAGCAATGCGGGCAGTTCATCATCCTTGGGGGGTAATTAACCCCGTCCGGGAGTTCCGGGCAAGCGGTCAATAGGGAGCGGCTTTATGTCGAGAAAAAGGGGTTTACAGCCGCCTGCCATGCACAATAAACTCCGCATCGAAAACCCCGGCCGCATTCCCCCCCCCATCTTTGGAAGGCGGCCACTTCCCATGTCATCATGAAATTAAACCCCATCCTTACCGCCATCCTGCTTGCCTCGGCCGTCGTTCCGGCCATTGCCAAATGGAGCAGGCTGCCCAGTCCGGTCAGCCGCCCGACCTCGATCAGCACGGTGCTCAACGGCACCTCCGTTCACGATTCCTCCCGCATCGGCCAGGCGAACCATCTCATCCTTGCCGATCCGCTCAAGCCGGTGGCCCTCAATGCCGGCAAGAGCAGTGCCACGCTGAAGCTCTCCCGCCAGTCCGTCGTTCACAGCGTCTCGTTTGTCTCCGAGGGATTGGAGGGCAGGGTGGAGCTGGCTCTCAGCGCGGATGGCAAAGCCTGGTCGCAGCAGCAGACCAGCGGCTTCACTCCGCTGGACAGGCTGGTCAAACTCAGTGCCGGAGCCGCTCAGGGGCGCTTTCTTCGGCTCGACTTCGATCTCGTGCGCGGCGGCAGCCTGCGCAGTTTCCAGGTCATCGGCACCGACACGGACGCCAACTACACGGTCAAGCAAAACGCTGACGGCACCGGTGCGCCGGTCAACTTCGCCGCAGGCATCGGTGGCGGAAGGCTTCTCTACATCAATCCCGAACTCTATGGCGCGCGAGGCGACGCGGCCCGGCTTGGCAGACTGGAATTCCCTGAATCCGACGAGAAATACCGCACAGCGGTTTATGATTTTGGCCAGGTGCGGACGCTCAATGAATTCGGCTCCGTGCATTCGCCCCGTCCTGTGCGCTTGAGCGTGTTTGCTTTCGACGAACTGCCGGAGAAAGAAGACTGGCGTGGACGCCTGGCGTTTGACCCCTCCGTGTTCGACACCGCCGAGCCCGTGGCCACCATTGAGGACCGGAAGGGCACGGGCGTCGTGCGTGCCAAGCCGAAGAGCGCGGTGAAGGCGCGCTACATTGCCATGCGCTGGGAGCCTGACTTCAACCCGCCCGGCTTCACCGTGGATGACATTTCGATCAACGGATTTGGTGATGTCAGCTACCGCAATGGTGACACCGAGGTGGATACCACTGGCGACGGAGAGGGCGACACCGAGTCCACCGTCAAGGACGGGGAGGGGACCGAATCCTTCAAAACCGAGGATGGTGGCGGAGAGGACGGCGGTTCCGGGCCTCCCATGATGTCTGTGGCACCCGGTGCCATTAGCGCGCAGGGCGCGGGCATTGCTGGAGCGCCCGGCGAGGAGGAGAAAGCCAAAGGCACCGATCCTGATCCGCCAACTCCCCAGTGAGAGCGGTGATCAGCCGGAATTTTTTCCAACGCGCGGGCCTCCACGGTCCGCGCGTTTTCGTTGTGAGGCCGCGCATCGTCAGCAGCTCGTCGGCACTCTGCGCGCCAGCTTGACGGAGTGCGGGATGGCGTCTTTCACATAACCGAGGCATTCCACCGCGCCCGCAGGCTTGCCCGGCAGTGCGATGACGAGGCTGCGGCCCACCACGGCGGCCAGGCAGCGGCTGAGAATGGCGTTCGGTGTCGAGGCCAGGGAGCGCATGCGCATGACCTCGCCAAAACCGGGAATCTCCACGCGCATGATGCCGCGCAGCGCCTCCGGCGTGACATCACGCTCCGCGATGCCTGTGCCGCCCGTGGTGAGAATGAGTCCGCAACCCTGCGCCTCCAGAGCCAGCACCGCCTGCTGGATGCGCTCCAGATCGTCCGGCACGATGACCTCCGCCGCCACCTCCCAGCCGTGGCCCTGCGCCGCCTCCTTCAAGGCCGGGCCGCCGAGGTCCTCATAGTGCCCCTGGCTGGCGCGGTCGGAAACGGTGATGATGCCGGTGAGGATGGTGGAGGTCATGGAGTCGGAGGGATTGCCTCCGGCTCTATCAACGCCGCGCCGCCCGCTCTCAAGTGCTTTGCTGGCGGCATCGCTCCGCGCGCTCGGCAATCGGCGAAAGACCCCGCCGTGTTGCGCTGTTCCCATCAGCCGTCATGCGCGCTTTTTTCCTTCTCGCCCTCCTCTTGTCTGTCACCGGTCCGGTTTCCGCGGCTCCGCCGAATTTGGTGGTCTTTCTCGCCGATGACGCTGGCTGGGGCGACTATGGCGCCTCCGGGAACAAGCAGCTCGCCACGCCGAACATTGACTCCCTGGCGCATGGCGGCGTGACGCTGGACCGGTTTTATGTGTGTCCGGTCTGCGCGCCGACACGCGCCGAGTTTCTGACCGGGCGCTATCATCCGCGCGGAGGTGTGCGCGGCGTCTCGACCGGCCAGGAGCGGCTGGACTTTGGTGAGAAAACGCTGGCCGACGCCTTCAAAGCGGCGGGTTACGCCACCGGAGCCTTTGGCAAATGGCACAATGGCAGCCAGTGGCCCTATCATCCGATGGCGCGCGGATTTGATGAATACTTCGGCCACACCTCCGGCCACTGGGGCGAGTACTTTGACGCCCCTTTGGAGGAGAACGGGCGCATGATCCGCACGCGCGGTTACATCGTGGATGTCTGCACCGACCGCGCCCTCGATTTCATCGGGCGGAACTCCTCGAAGCCCTTCTTCTGCTACATCCCTTTCACCACGCCCCACTCGCCCTGGGCCGCCCCGGAAAAGGACTGGCAGCGCTTCAAAGACAAGCCCCTCACCCAGTTCGCCACGCTCGCGGAACAGGAAGTGGCGGATGAGACACGCTGCGCCTACGCCATGCTGGAGAACCAGGACTGGAATGTGGGCCGCGTGCTCGCCCGCCTCAAGGAGGCCGGTGTCGAGGACAACACCATCGTCGTTTATTTCTCCGACAACGGCCCGAACAGCAACCGCTGGACCGGAGGCATGAAGGGAAAGAAAGGCCAGACGGACGAGGGCGGCGTGCGCTCCGTCTGCTTCATCCGCTGGCCGTCGAGACTGCCGGCCGGACACACAGTCACTCAAATTTGCGGCGCCATTGACCTGCTGCCCACCCTCACCGCGCTGGCCGGTGTCGCCCGCGTCGGTGACAAGCCCCTCGACGGGCGCGATCTCTCTCCTCTGCTGGCCAGGCAAACGGTGGAGTGGTCTGAGCGGACGATCTTCAACTGCTGGAATCAAAACATAAGCGCCCGTACGCAGACGCACCGGCTCGACAACACGGGCAAACTTTTCGACATGATCGCCGATCCCGGGCAAACGACGCCGGTCAATGACAAGCAGCCTGATCTGGCTGCCCGCCTTGCAGCCGAGGTCAAAGCGTGGCGCAAGGAAATGTTCGGCACGGACCAGGCTCCGGCATCTCCAGCAAAGGCAGGCAAGGGCAAGGGCAAAGGCGGTGCCAACGCGGTTGATCCACGCGCGTTCCCTGTCGGCTGGCGGGAGTTTCCCGTCACCATGCTGCCCGCCCGTGACGGCGAGCCGCGCGGTGGCGTCCAGCGCAGCAGTGGCGCTCCGAACTGCTCATATTTCGTCAACTGGGCCAGCGTCAATGACAGCATGGTCTGGCTCATTGATGTGAACACCGCGGGATCTTATGACGTGAGCGTGGATTACACCTGCCCTCTGACCGACGCCGGTTCCGTCATTGAACTGGAGTTTAAAGGCAGCCGCCTCTCCGGCAAGGTGCAGCCGGGCTGGGATCCGCCGCTTTACACCAACCAGGACACCCTGCCGCGCCCGCACGGCGAAAGCACGATGAAGGAGTTCCGCACGCTGAGCCTCGGCAAAATGCGCCTGGAGTCCGGCCAGGGAACACTGACCCTCCGCGCCCTGGAAATCCCCGGCAAATCCGTCATGGATGTGCGCCGCGTGACGCTGACGCTGCTTGAGTAAAGCGGGGGATCGGAGAGCGCTCAACCCTGCCCCGCGCGGATCTCCAGCAGGCGCTTCATGACGCGGTGGAGGTTGCCGCTCCATTCGCGTGTGCCGAAGGCGTCGTGCAGCGTTCTATACAATGCATACAACTCTTGATAAACAGCCGCGTTTTCGGGGATGGGATGGTACACCTTTTCACGCACGGCGGTGACGCGGGCTTGGAGGGCGCCGATGCTGTCCACGCCGGCGGCTGCCGCGCCGAAGATGGCGGCGCCGAGGGCGCAGGTTTGCTCGCTTTGGCTGACTTTCATGGGCTTGCCGATGACATCGGCGTAGATCTGCATGAGGGCGGCGTTTTTGATGGAGAGGCCGCCGGTGTTGATGATCTCGTCAATCTTGACGCCGTGCTCCTCGACGCGCCGGATGATGGTGAGCGCGCCGAAGGCGGTGGCCTCGATGTAGGCGCGGTAAATCTCATGGGCTTCGGTGTGCAGGGTCTGGCCGAGCAGCAGGCCGGTGAGGCGGGCGTCAACGAGCACGGTTCTGTTGCCATTGTTCCAGTCGAGCGCGAGCAGGCCGCTGGCGCCGGGTTTTTGGGCGGAGAGGGCTTTTTCCATGGCGGCGAATTTTTCGCCGGTGGTGGCGCCGTAGCTCTCGGGCACGAGGTGGTTGACGAGCCAGAGAAAAAGATCGCCCACCGCGCTCTGGCCGGCCTCGATGCCGAAGAAACCCGGGAGCACGCTGCCATTGACGATGCCGCAGACGCCGGGGATGTCGGCCAGGGGCTTGTCGTTGGGCGTGATCATGAGATCGCAGGTGCTGGTGCCGAGGATTTTCACCAGCGTGCCCTCTTTGGCGCCGGCGCCCACCGCGCCCATGTGCGCGTCGAAGGCGCCGACGGCGATGGCGGTGCCTTCGGGCAGGCCGAGCTTTGCCGCCCACTCGGCGCAAAGACTCCCGGCGCGTGTGTCAGAGGTGTGCGCCTCGCTGTAAAGACGGTCGCGCAGATCGCCCAGCGAGGGGTCGAGCTGTGCGAGGAATTCCTTGTCCGGCAGGCCGCCCCATTCGGTGCTGAACATGGCCTTGTGCCCGGCGGCGCAGACACCGCGCTTGAGGGTGAGAGGGTTGGTGTCGCCCGCCAGCACGGCGGGCAGCCAGTCGCAATGCTCCACAAAGCTGAAGGCGGACTCGAACACTTGCGGGTCGCAGCGGCGCAGGCGCAAGATTTTGCTCCAAAACCATTCGCTGGAGTAGATGCCGCCGCATTTGGCGATGATGTGCGGCCGCATTTCATGCGCCAGCGCGGTGATCTCGGCGGCTTCGGCATGCGCGGTGTGGTCCTTCCACAGCCAGACCATGGCATTGAGGTTGTCTTTGAATTCAGGCAGCAGGCCAAGCGGAGTGCCCTCGCGGTTCACCGGGATGGGCGTGCTGCCGGTGGTGTCTATGCCGATGCCGACGACTTGAGATGGCGAGAAGCCGGGCACTTTGCCAACGGCCTGTTTGAGACCGCCGTGTGTCACGGCGATGAGACCGTCAAGGTAGTCTTGTGGATTCTGGCGGGCCACATGAGGATCCTTCGGGTCGAGCAGCACGCCCATCTCACCGGAGGGATAATTGAAAACGCTGGAGCCGATCTCCGCGCCGTCGGCGAGGTCAATGAGGAGGGAGCGGCAGGAGTTGGTGCCGTAGTCTATGCCGAGTGCGTACTGTTTCATGCGGGCCGCCAAGGTAGGGAGCGGACGCCAGCTTGGGAAAGCGAAAAATCAGCGCGCCACGAAAAGACACCCGCGCGCCAGGGGCCGCCGTCCGCCTCAGTCCAGCAGCGCGCGCAGTTCGCCGGCGGTCTGCTGCCATTCGGCTTCGGACATGGCGGGGCTGGCTTGGGGCAGGAGATCGAGTCCTTCCGCAGGCAGGCTCACCCAGGAGCGGCAGCCGCCGTAGCTTTTGGAATATGGAAAAGTCCAGCGCCCCGGCAGCCGCCAGGCGCGCACCAGGGCGATGTGCAGGCAGCTTTCCTCGTCATAGACGAAGCGCTCGCGCACCACCTCCTCATTCCATGCATGAAAACGGGATATGGACTCCACCCTGGCCCAGTCGGTGACTTTCCACACCTGCTCCAGCGTGGCGTAGCCGCCCACATCCACGCTGGTCCGCTCCTCCTCCGGCGGGAAGCTCGTCTGCGGAGACTCGCCGCGCAGTTTCTCCGCCTGGGTGTGGAACCAGGTGGGGAAAAGGAAAAAGCCCCGGTGCTTCCATTCAAAGCCGCCGCGCCCCTCGTGAATGCCGCCTTTGCGCAGGATGACCGTCTGTTTTCCCTGGACCAGCAGGTCGCAGACGAGCGCCCATTCTTTGAAGCCGGTGGCGTTTTCCGGGGCGGGCAGGGCAGGGGAGTCTGTCATGGGCGTCAGTAGCGGGGCATGGCGGGGTCAATGAGGTCGGCCCAGGCGTCAATGCCGCCGCGCATGGACTGCGCGTTGCGGAAGCCGTGCTGGCGCAGCCAAGCCGCCGCGCGCTGGCTCCTCATGCCGTGGTGGCAGTAGATGATGAGGTGCTCGTGGATGTCGGTGAACCTTTGCGGCGCCAGCTCCCCGAAGGCGGAGAGCGGCACCAGCTCGGCGCCCTCCAGCCTGCACACCTGCCACTCGTCCTGCTCGCGGCAGTCTATGAGGCGCGGCGGCGGCGCGCCGGGCCTCGTCAGCAGATAGCTCGTGTCATCCACGCTGATTTCGAGCGGCAGTTCCTGCGGATTCATCACCTCGCTCCCGGATCAGGGCCGCACCGTCACGGGCGTGCCCACCTCCACATTGTTGTAAAAAATGGCCGCCATCCTGCCCGGCATGCGCACGCAGCCGTGGGACGCCGGGTAGCCGGGCAGGAAGCCCTCGTGCATGCCCGTGCCGCCGTGGAAGCGCATGAAGTAATGCATCTTCGACCCCTCGAAGCGCGTGCCGGGCGGCGGCTTGTCCTTCGTCACGTCTATGTTCGCCACCACCACGTTGCCGTAGGCGTCCACAAAGTCCCCGTACAGGTTGGATTTGTGCCACTGGTTCTTCTGGATGATTTTGAAGTTCCCCGTGATGGTCGGGTGCTTCTCATCCCCGGTGGACAGCGCCGACACGCCCGCGAGCTGGCCGCCTTTGTAAAAGTAGGCCTTCTGGTCGCTCAGGTCTATCGTCACACTCGGCGGCCCGCTCATCCCGTCGCCATCCCAGTAGGAGTCCAGGTCCTGGTTGTACAAAGCCGAGGTCGGCACGGCGGACGGGTGGAAAGCCTCCAGATACTGCGTCTCGCCGCGCGGGCCGGAAGTGGACACACACGAGCACAGCGCGGCCAGCACGAGCGCGCAGAAAGTCAGGCGGAGTTCGGTCATCGAAAAAAGCGGGGGTTTTTCAGGGGGCGGGAAATGGCCCGCCAGAATGAAGCAACGCCTCCCGCCTGTCCAATGGTTCCACGAAACTTTGGACACCCGCCGCCCTCCCGCGTAATAGCCTGGAATGAGCAAATCCAAGCCGTCAGCCGCCCCGCCAGCCGCCAGCCGCAGCAGTGCGCTGCCCCTGCTGCTCGGCATCGCCGGCTTCATCGCCCTGGTGGCGTGGCTGCTCCTGCCACAGGCGGATCACATCCCTCTTCCGGTCAGTCCATCCGCCCCCGAGGCGAAGATCACCCCCTATGTCATGCCGGAGGAAAAAGCCGCCTTCGCCCAATACGCCGGGGACGCCTCCTGCGCCGGGTGCCACGCCGCCGAGCACGCGAAGTGGAAAAGCTCCAACCACGGCCTCGCCGAGCGCCTGCCCGACCCCGCGCTCGACCTCGCCGCCTTCGACCCCGCGCAGAGCTTCCAGCACGGCAGCCAGACCACCGAGGCGCGCAAAAACGGCGGCGTTTTCGAAATCCTCTCCCTCGGTTTCGACGGCCGCCGCGAGCCCTGGAAAGTCGAGCGCGTCATCGGGCACGATCCCCTCCGCCAGTTCCTCGTCCACGGCACCGGCGGCCGCCTGCACGCCATGGAGGCCTGCTTTGATCCGCACAAAGGCGACTGGTTCAACGTCTATGGCGACGAGGATCGGAAACCCGGCGAATGGGGCCACTGGACCGGGCGCGGCATGGTGTGGAATCAAATGTGCGCCTCCTGCCACAACACACGCCTGCGCAAAAACTACGATCCCGCCACCGACAGCTACCACACCGCCATGGCCCAGCTCACCGTCAGTTGCGAGTCCTGCCACGGCCCCATGAAAGCGCACGACGACTGGCAGCGCGCCCACCAGGAAGAAAAAGGCGACCCCCATCTCGTCAAATGGACCCGCGACCAGCACATCGAAAACTGCGCCGGCTGCCACGCCCGGCGCGGCGAGATCACCGGCGACTTCGTCCCCGGCGAATCCTTCTGGGACCACTACCTGCTCACCATCACCGACCCTTCCGACATCTACCACCCCGACGGCCAGATCCGCGATGAGAACTACGAGTTCGCCTCCTTCCTCAGCAGCCGCATGCACCACGCCGGAGTCCGCTGCATGGACTGCCACGACATGCACAGCATGCGGACCATCCTGCCCGGCAACCAGCTCTGCATGAGGTGCCACACCCCCGGCGGCTTCCCCAATTCCCCGCCCATCCTGCCCGAAGTCCACAGCTTTCACAAAGCCGGCAGCACCGGCAACCAATGCGTCAACTGCCACATGTCCCAGACCACCTACATGCAGCGTGATCCCCGCCATGACCACGGCTTCGTCATCCCCGACCCTCTGCTCACCAAGGAGCACGGCGTCCCCAACGCCTGCAACAAATGCCACCAGGATCAAACCGTGGACTGGGCCATCGCCGCCGTGGACCAATGGTACGGCCCGAAAATGGAGCGCCACACCCGCAAGCGCGCCTTCGCCATGGCCGAGGCCCGCCAGGGCAAAGCCAGCGGACGGGACGGACTGCTGGCCCTGCTCCAAAGCGATGAAATCCCCCACTGGAAAGCCAGCGCAACACTCACCCTCGACCGCTGGATCAGCGAGCCGCGCGTCCAGGAGGCCGTGGCCGCACAACTCGACCACCCGCATCCGCTCGTGCGCCAGTCCGCCGCCCGCGTGATTGAGCCCGCCCTCGCGGATGGCCGCATCCGCAGCCGGGTCGAAAAACTCCTGGAGGACACCGCCCGCAGCGTCCGCGTCACCGCCGCCTGGGCCTTGCGCGAGACGCTCGACCCCGCCTCCGCCGCCGGGCAGGACCTCCAGCACATGCTCCGGCTGAACTCCGACCAGCCCAGCGGCCAGATGCAGCTCGGCCAGTATCATTACGCCCGGCGGGATTTGCCCAAAGCCATCCAGCACATGCGCACCGCCGTCGAGTGGGACCCAAACTCCCCCCCCTTCCATCACGATCTCGCCATGCTCTACAATGCCGCCGGCGACACCCCCAAAACCATCGCCAAATTGCGCGATGCCATCCGCCTCGCCCCGCGCCATGCCGAGTACCACTACGCCCTCGGACTCGCCCTCAGCGAGACCGGGGACATGCCCGGCACCATCGCCGCCCTGCGCGAGACCGTGCGGCTTGACCCCGCCTTCGCCCGCGCCTGGTACAATCTCGGCCTCGCCCTCAATGGCGAAAACCAGCCCGAGGAAGCCATCGCCGCGCTCTTTCAAGGCGAGAAGACCGACCCGCGCGACCCCGGCATCCCTTACGCCCGCGCCACCATCCACGCACGCCTCGGTCAGAAAGAGGCGGCCATCCACGCCGCCCGCCAGGCCCTCAGCCGCGACCCCGCATTCCACGACGCGCAGCACCTCCTCCAGATGCTCCAGCGCTGAGCCGCCGCCTTTGTGAAGCCATGCCCCATTGGAGTCATGGAGGCGGGAGCATTGGAAAGACAGCGTCATCGCTCCAACACTCCAAGACCCGCAAAAAGTGGTGGCGCGCGCGGAGTGGCTCCGGCGCGCCGCCAGCCTCAGCGCCAGAGCGCCGCCCGCCTCCCGGCCCCGCGCCCTCAGCTCCCCTTCAGCGCCGTGATCAGCGCGTTGAGCGTGTTGATGATGTCCTGCGCCTGCGTCGGCGAATACTCCGGCTCCGCCGACTGGTCCAGCGTGCCCACACTCGGGATGGCAAAAGCGCGCGTCTCCAGCCCGTCCGCCAGCTCCTGCTCCGTCACCTCCCCCGGCGGACCCTGCTCCCCGGTCAGGCCGCGCGGGATGCCGAAGTGGAAGTGCAGCGTCTGGCCCGTCACCGTCACCGAGACGGTGGCCGGCTGGCCGGGGTTGGAGGTCAGGGTCAGGCGCAGGTTGCCCGGCGTGCCCAGGACGTGGACGTTGGTGCGCGGGTTGCGCACGCCCAGGCCGCTGCTCTGGATGATGGCCTTGTTGCCGTTGCTGGCCTGCTGCACATAGGCGGCGCTGGCGTTCATCAGCACCTCCAGGTTGGCCCGCAGACTGTCGCGCTGGGCCACAGAGGTGCGCAGTTGGGATTCCAGCGCCAGCACCTCGTTCACCTTGGTGTTGAAGGCCGCCAGACCGGCGGACACATCCGCCAGCGGTGGTTGCGGGCTGGTGAAGTTCGGGTTGCCTGTGGTGTTCTCCACATAGTTCTGCACAAAGGCTCCGAACTGGAGGTTGCTCCTCTCCGCCAGGCCCATCTTCACCTTGCCGCCGTCGTTGACGGGCGGAAAGGAGGGCGCGCTTCATGCCGCCACGGTGCGCGGCGCGCGCTGTGCCCGCAGGCTTCCTGCCGCATCGGGCGGCGGCGGCTCCGGAACGCCGGGACGCTTTGCATCCCGGCGTTCCGGAGAGTCGGGAAGCACGGGACGCTTTGCGTCCCGGCGTTCCGGAGAGTCGGGAAGCGCGGGACGCTTTGCATCCCGGCGTTCCGGAGAGTCGGGAAGCACGGGACGCTTTGC
>ERZ761607.311-NODE-311-length-95122-cov-5.799194_pt1 | contig 95122 bp, 81 predicted proteins | sample MGYA00511164_ERZ761607 | MGnify/ENA primary metagenome ERZ761607 (study PRJEB28899, sample SAMN02445080) | bioreactor sludge metagenome | biome: EBPR sludge | place: Australia: Brisbane, Thorneside Wastewater Treatment Plant | collected 2011-06-22 ...
CCACGCCGCCCACGCCGCCCCCGCCCCCCACGCCGCCCACGCCGCCCACGCCGCCCACGCCGCCCACGCCGCCCACGCCGCCCACGACCCCGTCGCGTTCGCCGAACACATCCGCGCTCGGGTGCTGGCGGCGACGGCGTTGCACTGCTCGGTCGGGATCGGCGACAACAAGCTGAGGGCCAAGATCGCCACCGACTTCGGGAAGCCGCGGGGGAGTTTCGTGTTGACGGTGGACAACTGGTTCGAGGTGATGGGCGACCGGCCGACCACGGCGCTGTGGGGGATCGGCGGCAAGACCGCCAAGAAGCTCGCGGCGTTGGGCATCGACACGGTCAGTCAGCTCGCGGCGTCGGACGCGCGGGTGCTGGCCGCCGAGCTCGGGCCGACCATGGGTCCGTGGTACCACCGCATCGGGCGGGGGGTGAGCGACAGCGCGGTGACCGACGAGCCGTGGGTGCCGCGTGCGCACGGGCGTGAGACGACGTTCCAGGACGACCTCGACGACTGGGATCGGATCGCCGAGGAAGTGCGGACACTGACCCGCCAGGTGGTCGCCGACATCGACAAGGAGGGCCGGCCGGCGGCGCGGGTCGGGTTGAAGCTCCGCTACAAGCCGTTCTTCACCATCAGCCGGAGCCTCACCCTGCCCGAGCCCACCAACGACCCGGTCCGGCTGGCCGACGCCGCGGTCAGCCTGCTGGACCGCGTCGAGCAGGACCGGCCGGTGCGGCTGCTGGGGGTGCGGCTGGAGATGGTGCCTCCCGAGGGTGGCTACTGACGCGGGTCAGCTCCGCCGGGCGGCGGCGTATCGCTGAACGTCAGCCGAGCTCGGCGCGCAGCTCCTGCACCACCGAGTCGACCACGCCGACCAGGTCACCACCGTTGGCAGCGGCGACGGCCCGCTGGCGTTGGTACGACGCGCCGCGGGTCGGGATGTCGAGCACCGAGGCCAGCTCGGCGGAGCAGCCCAGCCGCTCGGCGACCGGCTCGAGCCGGCCGACCAGGGCAGTGAGGTCGTCGGTGATGAGCGCCTCGTTCGAGGCGGCGTCGAGGATCACGATGGCGTCGAGGCCGTAGCGCGCGGCCCGCCACTTGTTCTCCTGCACGTGCCACGGCGGCATGACCGGGAGGGTCTCGCCCGCGGCGAGCCGGGTGTCGAGGTCGACGACGAGGCACTGGGTCAGCGCGACCAGCGCCGCCAGGTCGGCGAAGGTCGAGACGCCGTCGCAGATGCGGTTCTCGAGGGTGCCGAGGTGCGGGGCCGGGCGTACGTCCCAGCGCACCTCGCTGAGCCCGTCGATCACGCCGGTGGTCAGCTGGTCACCGACGAACCCCTCGAACTCCTCCCAGGTCGCGAACTGGAAGGGCAGCCCGGCGGTCGGCAGTTGCTGGAACATGAGCGCGCGGTTCGAGGCGTACCCGGTGTCGACCCCGGCCCAGATCGGCGAGGACGCCGAGAGCGCCTGCAGGTGCGGGTAGTGGTTGAGCAGCGACGAAAGCACCGGCAGCACCCGCGACTGATCGGGCATGCCGACGTGCACGTGCACACCCCAGATCAGCATCTGGCGTCCCCACCACTGGGTGCGGTTGATCAGCTCCTCGTAGCGGTGACCCTCGGTGAGCTGCTGCCCGGTCCACGAAGCGAAGGGGTGGGTCCCGGCGCCGAAGAGGTCGATGCCGAGATCGTCGCCGGCTGGTACGACGAGCTCGAGGGTCCGGCGCAGGTCGGCCATCGCGGCTTCGACTGTCGGACAGATTCCGGTGACCAGTTCGACGGTGTTCTTGAGCAGCTCCTTGTGCAGCCGGCCTGGGTCGGGCAACCGGGCCTTGGCCCGGGCGAACAGGTGCGCCGCGTCGTTGCGCAGGTCGCGGGTGCGCCGGTCGACCAGCGCCAGCTCCCATTCGACGCCGAGCGTCGGCTCCGCCGAGGGGTGGAAGTCGATTCGCACCCGGTCAGCGTTTCACAGCCCCCGGCAGTGGTTGAGCTCCTCGAGCCACCGGGCCGACTGCCCGTCGAACGGCGCCAGCCCGTCGCGTACGGCGATGAGGATCAGGTCGCGGGTGGCCATGGCCAGGTCGACGATCTCGCGGGGATAGCCGGACTCGACGCGATGCTCGTCGAACTCGTCCTGGTCGTCGACGTAGGTCACCTCGTCCAGCCCCTTGACGACGTCGAGGTCGAGGTCGACCGCGCGCACCGTGCGCCCGTGCCACCGGGGCACCGTGGTCATGTCGACGTAGGTCCAGACGGTGCCGCCGGGCCCGTGGAACGTCGCCAGCCACGCATGGCCCATGGCGCTGGCGGCAGGGACCAGGCAGACCTGATCGTTGCTCGTGGTGAGGTCCACGCCTGGCCGCGCCATCCGGGTGCCGGTCGGGAAGCCGAGCCAGTCGCCGGCCTCGTCGCGGCCCAGATAGACGGCGTCCATCTCCCAGTGCGGCTGGTCGCCCCACTTGGTCATCTCGAGGCGGACGGCGTCGCCGGGCGTCAGAGCCACCCGACGGTTCTACCGCATCGGCGGCTCAGCCCAGCGCCGTCCCGTCCGGCCGTACCCGCTTCGAGGTAAGCGCGACGACGTCCTGGTAGCGCGAGCCCAGCACCTTCGCGACGGTGTGTACGGCGTGGGCGTCGAGGCCGACCAACACCCGGGCGCGGTTCTTCAGGATGCCGTTGACGATGATCTCGGCGGCCCGCTCGGGGGTCATCCTGGCGAGCTTCTCGTCGAAGTACCGCGCGGTGTCCTCCTTGCTCTCCTTCGCCGAGACCCGTGCGTTGCGGGCGATCGCGGTCTTGATGCCGCCGGGGTGCACGGCGGTCACTCCCACCGGGTGCCCGGCGATCAGCATCTCCTCGCGCAGCGCCTCGGTCATGCCGCGGACGGCGTACTTGGTCGCGTTGTACATCGACTGGCCCGGCATGGAGACCAGCCCGAACAGCGACGACAGGTTCACGACGTGGCCGTCGCCGGACGCGATGAGGTGAGGGAGGAACTCCTTGGTGCCGTGGACGACCCCCCAGAAGTTCACGCCGACGATCCAGTCGATGTCGGAGTACTCCAGGTCGATGAAGTCGCCGGCCAGGGCCACTCCCGCGTTGTTGATCACGACGTTGACGCGCGCGAACTCCTGCACGACATCGAGCGCATAGCGCGCCATCGCGTCGCGGTCCGCCACGTCGAGGCGGTCGCTGCGCACCTGGGAGCCGCCGGCCCTCGCCACCAGGTCGACGGTCTCCGCGAGTCCGGGCTCGTCGACGTCGGAGAGCGCGAGCAGCGAGCCGCGGCGGGTCAGGTCGACCGCGAGCGCCCGGCCGATGCCCGAGCCGGCACCGGTGATCACGACCACCTTGTCGTCGAGGGTCTTCACGGCGCCGCCGTCCCGGGCGCGACTTCGAGATAGGCCTCGCCGTCGTACGACGCGAGCCGGCGCCGGAAGTCCGCGGTCGATCGCGGCCACAGGGTGGTGTTGCGGCCGCGATCGTCGAGGTACCAACTCTGGCAGCCGCCGGTCGTCCACACGGTCTTGCGCATCCGGCGTTGCAGGGACCGGTTCCAACTGTCGGTCGCGCCCTGCGTCGGCTCCACGCTCACGAGCCCCTCGCGCCGAATCCGGCGTAGCGCATCGCGGACGTAGGCGATCTGCGACTCGATGATGAAGATCATGCTGGTGTGGCCCTGACCGGTGTTGGGCCCGACCAGCATGAACAGGTTGGGGAACTCCGGCACCGTGGTGCCCTTGTACGCCGCCATGCCGCTCGCGCGCCACCGGTCGGCCAGCGTCTGACCGGTGCGGCCGGTGACGTGCTCGGTGATGGGCAGCTCGGTGGTGTAGAAGCCGGTGGCCACGACCAGGACGTCGATCTCGCGCTCGGCGCCGTCCGCGGTGACCACGGAGTTGCCGGTGATCTTGGCGATCGGGTCGGTGACCAGCTCGGTGTTGTCGGCGGCGAGCGCGGGATACCACTCGTTGGAGCGCAGCACCCGCTTGCAGCCGAGCTGGAAGTGCGGGGTCACCTTCGCCCGCAGCTCCGGGTCCTTGATGCCGTGGTTGATGTTGGCGGTGGCCGCCTTCACGGCCGGCAGCGCGAGGCGGGGCTGCCAGGTGAACATCGGGACGTACGCCTCGTGCGCCCAGTAGAGGCCAGTGCGGTAGGCGCGGCGCAACCCCGGCACCCGCCGCAGCGCGGCCCGCTCGACCCCGCTGTAGACCCGGTCGTTGCGCGGGATGATCCACGGTGCGGTGCGCTGGTAGACGTCGAGATGTCCGCCGGTCGCAGCCAGGAGCTTCTGAAGCTCGGGGACGATCTGGATCGCCGACGCGCCGGTGCCGATCACCGCCACCCGCTTGCCGGCCAGGTCGACGAGGTGGTCCCAGCGCGCCGAGTGGAAGACCTCTCCCTGGAAGGTCGCGATTCCCTCGATCTCGGGCATCCGCGGCTCGGAGAGGCCGCCGGCGCCGAGGATCAGGGTCTTGGACGACCAGGTGCCCTTCGGCGTACGCACGGTCCAGCGTTGCGCCCCCTCGTCCCAGCGCGCGTCCTCCACCGGGCTGTCGAAGACGAACCGATCGAGTGTCCCGGACCGGGCGGCCACGGCCTTGACGTAGTCCTGGATCTCCGGCTGCGGAGAGTACGAGCGCGACCAGTCGTGCGGCGCGAACGAGTAGGAGTAGAGCTGGCTCGGGATGTCACACGTCGCGCCCGGGTAGGTGTTGTCGCGCCAGGTCCCGCCGACGTCGGACCCCTTCTCGAGCACCACGAAGTCGGTCTCGCGGTCCTCCTGCAGCTTGGTCGCCATGCCGAGGCCCGCGAAGCCCGCCCCGACGATGACGTGGTCGACGTGGTGGTCCGTCGAGGCGGGAGTGCTCATGGCCCGAACGTACAACCAGCTGCTCGGCCGGTCGGGGGCAACGTCAGGAATCCCAACATCTGTTGGGATTCCTGACGTTCTCGGGCGTTGCAACGGGGCAGAACGTCAGGGATCCCTAGATCTGTTGGGATTCCGTCAAGCCGCCGTCAGGCGCTGGCGACCACGGCGGCGAGCTGGTCGAGCCCCCAGTTGAGGTCCTCGGAGGAGACCACGAGCGGCGGGGCCAGCCGGATCGTGGAGCCGTGGGTGTCCTTGGCCAGGACACCGCGGGCCATCAACGCCTCGCAGACCTCGCGGCCGGAGCCGATCGCCGGGTCGATGTCGACGCCGGCCCACAGTCCGCGGGTGCGTACGCCGACCACGCCGCGGCCCACGAGAGCGTCGAGCCGCTCACGCATGATGACGCCGAGCTCGGTTGCGCGAGCCTGGAACTCCCCGGTGCGCAGCATCTCGACGACCGTGAGGCCGACCGCGCAGGCCAGCGGGTTGCCGCCGAAGGTGCTGCCGTGCTGGCCCGGGCGCAGGACGCCGAGCACGTTCTGGTCGGCCACGATCGCGGACACCGGGACGATCCCGCCGCCGAGTGCCTTGCCGAGGATGTAGATGTCGGGGACGAGGTTCTCGTGGTCGCAGGCGAAGGTCTTGCCGGTGCGGCCCAGACCGGCCTGGATCTCGTCGGCCGCGAACAGCACGTCGTGGCGTGTGCACAGCTCGCGTACGCCGCGCAGGTAACCCTCGGGCGGGATCACGACGCCGCCCTCGCCCTGGATCGGCTCGATCAGCACCGCGACGGTGGTGGGGTCGATCGCCGCCTCGAGCGCGGTCAGGTCGCCGTACGGGACGGTGACGAAGCCGGGGGTGAACGGGCCGAAGCCGTCGCGGGCGTCGGGGTCGTCGGAGAAGCCGACGATGGTGGTGGTGCGGCCGTGGAAGTTGCCGGAGGCGACGATGATCGTGGCCTGGTCGGCCGGGACGCCCTTGACCTCGTAGCCCCACTTGCGCGAGACCTTGATCGCGGTCTCGACGGCTTCGGCGCCGGTGTTCATCGGGAGCACGAGGTCCTTGCCGCACAGGTCGCCCAGCGCGGCGGTGAAGTCGGCGAACCGGTCGTGCACGAAGGCGCGGCTGGTCAGCGTGAGCTGGTCGAGCTGACGGTGCGCGGCGGCGAGCAGAGCGGGGTGGCCGTGGCCGAAGTTGAGCGCGGAGTAGCCGGCCAGCAGATCGAGGTAGCGGCGGCCGTCGACGTCGGTCATCCAGGCGCCCTCGGCGTGGGCGACCACGACCGGCAGGGGGTGGTAGTTGTGCGCGGTCCGCGCCTCCGCGCGCTCGAACTCCGTGGGTCCGTGGTTGGTCGCGTGCGTGGTGGGTTCCTGGGTGGCCGTCATGGTCGCCTCCTTCGTCGATCAGGGTCAGACGGGGTCGAGGAGCGGCCCGGATGCGGGGCCCAGGATTGTCTGACAATCTGTACGGCGTCAGCCTAGCCGGACCGCGATCGTGGTGCTACTCGGCGCACTCGTGAGCGCGACCGTGCCGCCGTGCGAGGCCACGATCGCCTGGACCATCGACAGACCGAGACCGGCCCCGCCACCCCCCTGAACGGTGCTGCGCTCGCGGGCCTCGTCCAGTCGGGCGAACCGCTCGAAGGCATGGTCGACGAACTCCGGCGGGAAGCCGGGTCCGTCGTCGTGCACGTCGAACCCGTCGGCGCGGCCGGTCACGGTGACCGTGGTGCCGGGCGGGGTGTGCTTGCGGGCGTTGGTCAGCAGGTTGGTGACCACCTGGTGCAGCCGCTGTTCGTCGCCCACGACTTCCAGAGGCGCCTCGGGGAGTTGGAGCCGCCACTGGTGGTCGGGGGCGAGCACCCGCGCGTCGGAGACCGCCTCGAGCAGGAGTCGGGTGAGGTCGACGGGCTCCCGCTCCAGCGGCCGCCCGGCGTCCAGTCGGGCCAGCAACAGCAGGTCCTCGACCAGGGACGTCATCCGGACGGTCTCCTCCTCGACCTTGCCCAGCGCGGTCTCGACGATGCCGTCGTCGGGGCGGCGCCGGGCCAGCTCGGTGTAGCCCGCGATGGTGGCCAGCGGCGTACGTAGCTCGTGGGAGGCGTCGGCCACGAACTGCCGGACCTGCTGCTCGCTGCGGTGCCGAGCCTCCAGTGAGGTCTCGACGTGCTCGAGGAGTGTGTTGAGCGCGGCGCCGACCTGGCCGACCTCGGTGCGCTCGTCGGTGAGGTGCTCGGGCACCCGTTCGGTGAGGTCGATCTCGCCCTCGGCCAGCGGCAGGTCCGCGACCCGGTGCGCGGTGGCGGCGACCTCGGTCAGCGGCCGTAGCTGGCGGCGTACGAGGAGCAGCCCGCCGCCTGCCGCCACGAGCGCGCCGAGCACGATGAGCAGCGCCTCCCACCCGATCAGCGTCGTGACGGCCTCGTCGTTGCGGTCGGTCGGCAGGCCCACCACCTGCGACTGGTCGCCGGAGGTCCGCATGATGACGCGGTAGGTGCCGAAGCCGGGGAGGTCGACCTGGTGCACGTGGTCGTCGGCCGGTACGTCGCGCAGTTCGGCGACGGCGTCGTCGGAGAGCTGGACGGTGTTGCCCGGACCGAAGCCGAGCATCTGCGCACTGACCACCTGCCCGTCCTCGAAGGTCACCAGGAGCGACTGGGGTCCGGCGCCCTCGCTGCCGCCATTGCCCGGACCGGGCCCGCCGCCACCACTCGGGAAGTCCGGCTGGCTGCCCTCGATGAAGATCGGTCGCTGCGCCAGCCGATGGAGGTCGTCGTCGATCTGGCGGTTGAGCTGTGCATTGAGGGCGGCGATGGCCGCGCCGCCGATCAGCACGGCCACCAGGACGACCAGTGCGACGACGGTGAGGACCAGCCGTGAGGTGAGGGAGGCGAAGGCGTTGCGCATCGCTCAGGAGGCCGGCTTGAGCACGTAGCCGGCGCCACGCATGGTGTGGATCATCGGGGCGCGACCGGCGTCGATCTTCTTGCGGAGATAGGAGATGTAGAGCTCGACGACGTTCGCCTGGCCGCCGAAGTCGTAGTTCCAGACCCGGTCGAGGATCTGCGCCTTGCTGAGCACCCGCTTGGGGTTGCGCATGAGGAACCGGAGCAGCTCGAACTCGGTGGCGGTGAGCGCGATCTCCTCGCCGGCCCGCAGGACCTCGTGGCTGTCCTCGTCGAGCTCGAGGTCGCCCACCCGCAGGACCGAGCTGGTCGCGGCCCGCTGGGCGCCCGAGCGTCGCATCAGCCCGCGGAGCCGGGCCACCAACTCCTCCAGGGAGAACGGCTTGGTGACGTAGTCGTCGCCGCCGGCCGTCAGTCCGGCGACCCGGTCCTCGACCGCGTCGCGTGCGGTCAGGAACACGACGGGTACGTCGGGCAGCGAGCTGCGCATCCGGCGCAGCACCTCGAGGCCGTCGATGTCGGGCAGCATCATGTCGAGCACCACGGCGTCCGGCCCGAACTCGCGCGCGGCGTTGACCGCGGACGAGCCGGTGTGGGCCGTCTGCACCTGCCACCCCTCGTAGCGCAATGCCATCGCGATCAGTTCGGCGATGTTCACCTCGTCGTCGACGACGAGGACGCGCAACGGCGTGCCGTCGGCGCGGGTCAGGTCAGCGGTGGAGCTCATGCCAGGGAGCGTGTCCGAGCAATCTGTGAGTTTCCTGTGGGCAACCTACGTGAGCCGTAGTGATCGGACACCTGATCCACAGGTTCAGCACAGGTCGCCCGACGACTCTGCGGTCATGAGTGACGACACCCAGCCGACCGCAGCGCAGCCGCCGGAGCCGCAACCGGTCCAGCAACCGGTCCAGCAACCGGTCCAGCAACCGGCGCCGCCGGTCGAGCCGCCGGCCACTACCCGGTTCCGGGACCGGCTGTTCGGACTCCGGGCGCTGATCGCGGTCGCGGTCGCCGGCGTGATCGTGGGCGGCCTCGCCGGCTTCGGCATCCACGCCGCCACCGACGACCGCGGGCGGGACGAGCGGATGGGACGGTTCGGCCAGGGTGGCCCCGGTGGCCAGGGCGGCTTCCGCGGCGGCCCGGAGGGCGGGTTCCCCGGTCCAGGACAGGGTCCCGGTCCAGGACAGGGTCCCGGCCAGGGGCAGTTCCCGCAGCCACCCCAGGGTGCGCCCACGGATGCGCCCACGGATGCGCCCACGGATGCGCCCAGCGACCAACCGACGCAGGACTCCTGACGCCTCAGCTCGCGGCCGCCGTACAACTTTCTGGCCGATCCGGCCAACCGAACCGGGTTCGTCGCCGTCTGACCGGGTAGAACCTGAAGTAGGACCAGGGGGACCGGACGGCACCGAGACGGGAGCGGGGCGTGGGCGGCGCGACGCGGGACGATGGCTTCACGGCCTACGTCTCCGGTCGGCGCGCCCACCTGTTCCGCACCGCCTACCTGCTGTGCGGCGACCCGCATCGGGCCGAGGACATCGTGCAGACCGCGCTCGCCAAGCTGTACGTCGCGTGGCCGCGTGCCTCGCGCGCCGACTCGGTCGACGCCTACGTCCGGCGGGTGATCATCAACAGCCACCTCGACGAGACCCGTCGTCCCTGGCGGCGGGAGTCGCCGACCGAAGACGATCGGCTCGACCGTGCCGCCCCGGCGGGCGTCACGCCCGAGGACAGCGATGCGCTCTGGACCGCGCTGCGCCAGCTCGGACCCAAGCAGCGCCGCGTCGTGGTGCTGCGTCACTACTGGGGCCTCTCGGTGGAGGAGACGGCGGCTGATCTCGGGGTCAGCCCCGGCACGGTCAAGAGCCAGACCTCCGCCGCGCTCGACCGGCTCCGCTCCACGCTGCTCGACGATCGCGTCGATGCCGGGCGCGACACCATCCGAGGAGGGCGGCGATGAACGACCCCGCCGACCGCCACCTCGGCGAACAGGAGCTCGAGGGCCGGCTGCACGCGCTGGCCCACGGCTTCGACGTCCCCGTGGTCCCGGCCGCCGCCGACGTACGCCGCGGTCGCCGCCGGCTGATCCGCGTCCGGCTGGCGATGGCGGGCGCCACCACCGGCGCCCTCGCGGTCGTGCTCGGCGTCACCGGTTTGACCGCAGGAGATCCGCACGCGACCGAGGTCGGGCCGGCCTCCCAGCTGCCCAGCAGCACGACGACCCCGCCTTCACCCGATAGCGGTGCAGCCAAGGCGAGCGGCGGTCCGGACGCCGGCTCCGACCCTCCGGCCAGCTCCGGCGACCTGACGTTCTCGGGTGCCGGACCGGGCAGCGTCCATGATTCCGCTGTGGACCGGTCGACGGTCGGAGGACCCACCGGCGACTCGTCGACCGGCGCGGTCGCCCAGGGCACCCGCGGCGGCACCAGTGCCGGGCACTGGCCCCACGGGACCGCCACGGACCCGACCGACCTGCCCACCCAGTCATCGAGCCCGACCGACCTGCCCACCGATCAGTCGACCGGCCAGCCGACCGAGCAACCCACCGGCCCCACCACGCCGCCCACGACCCCGACCGAGGAGCCCACGCCGCCGGTCACCCCGCCACCGACGACGGGCAAGGTGCGGATCAACAAGGTGCTCGACTACTACAACGACGTGGTCGCCGAGCACCTCGACTCCATGCGTGACCACCTCCGCGAGTTCGACCCCAGCCTCGACGCCAGGACCATCGCCCGACGCAGCGGCCGGCTGTTCGCGCTCGGGTCGTCGTACCGCTGGGCGACCGCGAAGGACACCGATGACGTCCGGGTGCGGGTCGCGAGCGGCTGGGACCAGGTCCCTTGGGGCTGTGGCGCGCCTGGCAGCGACTGGGTGTGCCACCCGACCGCCGACGGCGAGGTCGGAGTCCATGACGGCGTGGTCGAGGCCGCCGTCGAGCACGATGACGGACAGGTCGTCGTGGTCGCCGGCACGCTCCCGGAGGCCGATCTCGTGACCGCGGCCGGTGACGAGCGGCTGATCCTGCCGGGCGACACGCCGCCGGTGTCCCCGCCGACCCTCGACCCCGAGACCTTCGCGTCGTCCGGCGAGGCGGCGCTGATCCCGGCCGGCGAGTCGTTCGCGCGCACCTCGCTGAGCCGCGCTCCCGCCGTACGCGGCACCTGGGCCGTCGACGGCATCGACCGCGGCACGTTGTCCTGGTCGGCCGCCCCGATCTACAGCGGCGGTGGGTGGAGCTGCCTCAAGGGCTACCGCACCTGCGTCGACCTCCAGGTCGAGGTCGACGGCGAGACCGTGACCGTCCACCTGGCCCGGCTGCGACCGCGCCTCGGCGGCGGGTGGCTGGTGCAGTACGACGGCCCGTCGTACGCCGTCCGGGTCGCCTCGACCGACCGCACCTTCCCCAAGAAGCGGGCCTTCGGCTTCGTCACCGACGACGCGTGGCAGCCGGTGCGGTAGCTAATCCCACTCCATCAGGGACCTGAGCACCGTTGCCGGGTCCGGTGGAAACGGCCGCGCGGGACGGTCGTGGAAGGGTCGGACGGCAACGTTGGTGCCCAGCGCCACGCGGTCCGCCTCGATGTGGAGTAGCTTGCCCGGCCCGGGCGAGCACTCAGTCGCGTCCGAAAAGCAGATCTCGGCCCAACGGGCTTCGACGGCCGCGCGCAAGGTCGCCATCTCCAACAGATCAGGGCTGTCTGCGACTCCGGACTGCAGTGCTGCCGCCAGGGTGGCGGTGAACTCCTCGCCACGGTGAGGGCTCCCGAACGTGGAGAGGCCGAGCAGCGTGATCGAGTACGACGGGCCGACCGGACGCGGCCTCGGGTCATGTGTGAACCAGTCCAACGCCGCGAGGAAGTCTCCGCACTCGAGAAGGACGACCCGGCGTGCCGCCGGGGCGGCCCACACGATCTCGGCGACGTCCCGCAGCAGCGGACGGGCGGTTTCGCGGTGCCAGGCGCCAGTGTCGACGTAGTGCACCAGCAGCACGTCCGACGCCTCGGCCGCAGCCCGGCGCAACGTAACGAGCACACTGTCAGGTTCTGGCCACGAAGTGAGCACTAGAACCGAAGAGGGATGGAACGCCATCCCGGCTGCCGGCGAGCACAGGGCCCGCGCCAGCTTCCCGGCGCGGACGGACGGCTGATTCTGGGGCCGGACTTCAGGGTCATCGCAGGCGACCAGGACGGCGCGCGACCGCTCAAGGTGCGGGAGGAGTGCCGGCCGGGGGCGCGCGAGCTCCGCCGTCATCAGAAGAGGGTCCTCGGGGTCACCACCGGCGCTCCTCGGGGTCGACCGCCGGTACGAGGTCAAGGAGGCGTGCCGGACACCCGCTCGTCATGGACCCTCGCTCTCCGCCGAAACTGGTCCGACTGCCAAACACAGCCTGACGAGACAATCCGTCGACCGGTCGACCGTGGGCGCACCATTGGCGGACAGGACCTACCTGGCCATGTCCTCCACCGCCAGGGCCGCGAAGACCATCGCCGACCCGAGGGGCGCACCGGGCCCGGGGTAGACCGAGCCGAAGACCGACGAGGCAGTGTTGCCTGCGGCGTACAGCCCGGGCAGGGGAGCGCCGTTCTCCTGCAGCACCCGACCCGCGGCGTCGGTGACCAGCCCGCCCTTGGTGCCGAGGTCGGACAGCACGAAGCGGGCGGCGAAGTACGGCGGGGAGTCGAGCGGGAGCAGGGCCTTGTTGGGGCCGGCGCCGGTGGCGAAGAAGGTGTCGTACTCGTCCTCGCCGCGGTGGAACTCCTCGTCGACCCCGGTCTCGGCGAACCGGTTGAACCGCTCGACCGTCTCGACGAGCGCGGCGACCGGGATCTCCGCGGCCAGCGCCAGCTCGTCGAGCGAGCCGGCGCTGACCCAGGTGCCGGCCGCGAGGTGGTCGGCGGGATCGCCTTCGGGCATGGCGATGGCCGGCAACCGGCCGCCCTCGCGGGAGTCGAAGACGTACCACGACGGGATCCGCGCGGCCTCCTTCGCCATCTCGCGGCCGAACCGGTCGTAGGGCAGGCACTCGTTGGCGTAGCGGCGGCCGGACCGGTCGACCATCAGCCCGCTGCGGAAGCCGAGCGTGAACGAGCCGCCGCCGTCCGGCTGGGCGAGGCCGGGGCAGAACCAGCCGAGCGGGCGATAGTCGGTCGCGGCGCCCAGCGCCACCGCGGCCGCGATCGGCTCGCCGGCGTTGGTGCCGCGCGGTGCCATCGTCCAGGCGGCGGCGCCGGGTACACCGTGCGCGCGGCGCATCGCGTCGTTGCCCTCGAATCCGCCCGCGGCCAGCAGGACGCCTCGACGGGCCCCGAACTCGACCGGCCCCTCGGATGACGACGCCGTCACCCCGACCACCCGGCCGGCGTCGTCGGAGACCAGCCCGGTCACAGGCAGGTCCGTGCGGAAGGTGCCGCCCTCGCGGACCAGGATCGTGGCCAGCCTGGCGATCAACGCCTGGCCGCCGCTGAGCGTGTTGCGGCCGCCCGCGCCGGCCCGATCGCGCTCGACCGGCGGCCGGATGAGGTGGGCGATCTCGGGGCGGAGCTCGGCTCGCTTGATGTTCGTGGGCTGGATCGAGCGGCCGAACGGCACCCGGCCCGGCCCGGCGTAGTACTCCGAGAACGGCAGCCACTCGAAGTCGAGGTCGGGGTCGGTCTCGAGTTGGGCGACCAGCCGCGGCGCGGTGGCCAGGAAGGCCTCGACCTTCGCCGCATTGGCTGCGGCATCGGGCTGTTCGAGGATCGCGTCGAGGTACGCGCGGGCGCCCTCGGTGGAGTCCGCGATCCCGGCCCGCTGTTGGACCTGGCTGCCCGGCAGCCAACAGGCGCCGCCGGAGTACGCCGACGTGCCGCCGAGCAGCGAGGTCTTCTCGACCACGCATACCGAGAGGCCGGCCTTCGCGGCCAGCGCCGCCCCGGTCAGCGCTCCTCCGCCGGAGCCGACCACCACCACGTCGTACTCGCCCTGGAACGTCACAGCGCGATGGTGGCAACTAGAACATGTTCTAGGCAACCCGGTGGGGCTGTGGATGATCACGGATGCAACTCGCGACCGTGTGGCATTCTTGTGGCATGAGTAGGACACGCCTCAGCACGACCGTGGACAGCGACCTGCTGCACAACGCTCGCAGCGTGTTCGACGGGACGAACGACTCAGGTCTGATCGACGCGGCCTTGGAAGCCTTTATGGCTCGTCATCGGCGGGCGGAGATCGACGCCAGCTACGCGGCTTACGACGAGCGCCCGCTCGGTGAGCCAGATGCGTGGGGCGACCTCGAGACCTTCCGCAAGGCGGCCGCCGCCTCGTGATCGCCCGATGAGCGGACTGCCGTCTCGCGGCGAGGTCTGGTGGTGCGAGCTGCCCGAGATCGGACGCCGTCCGGTCGTCGTGCTGTCACGCGACTCGGTGATCCCCAGGCACCGTCGCGCGCTCGTGGCTCCGTGCACCACGACGGTGCGCGGCCTGGTGAGCGAGGTCGTGCTCGAACCCGATCAGGACCCCGTGCCACGACGATGTGCGGTCAACCTCGACTCCGTGGAGAGCGCTTCGGTAGCCGTACTCGTCGAGCGGCTGGGTCGTCTGGGGGACAGCCGGATGCGAGAGATCTGCGCGGCGCTCGCGGTCGCTGTCGACTGCGGCTGACGCCGTCGCCCGGGTTGGTGCGCTGTGGTCCGGTAGGTCTGCGCTGTGGGTCAAAACGAGGGGGTGGCGCGCTTCTAGCTTCGAGGGATCGTCGTCTGATCTTTGGGAGCACTTCATGCGTCGTGGTGCGACTTCTTCGTTGATCGTCTTCATGTTGGTCGCGCTGGTGGTCGGTGTGTTCGCGCCGGCTTCCTCGGCGCAGCCGGGGTCTCCGGCGGATGCGCCGGTGGTGTTGCGGGCCAAAGATGTGGTGGCCAGGGCGCACACCGACGGGGCGGGTACGTCGGTCGATGTGTCCTTCACGGTGGCCAACCGGACCGCTCGTCGGCAGGCGGGCGAGAAGGTGCTGCTGTTCCTCTATGCGGGCGGTGAGACCCGGAGTCTGGGGACGGGGCGGACGCCGTCGGTTCCTGGGGGTGCCAGCCGCGATATCGAGGTGAGTGCGAAGGTCGGGCCGCGGGTCCTGGCGGGTCGGTATGCCGTGATGGTGTGTCTGATCCGCAAGGAGCCGGGTCGGTGTGCCTCGACGTCCGGGAAGCCGGTGCGGGTCCGCCGGCCGGTGTTGGTGGCCGATCAGGCCTCGGTCTCGTGGGATCCGGTCGGGGTGGGTAGGTCGACGGCGGCTCGGACGGTGCGGTTGACCAACACCGGGCGGTCGTGGACGGGGCGGTTGCGGATCGGGGTCGATGCGCCGGTGTTCTCGCGGAGCTCTGACTGCTCGGGTCTTCGCTACGGATTGGCGCCTGGGGCCGGTTGCACGGTGACGGTGGCCGCGACCCCTGCGGTCGCTGGTCCGGTGGCGGGCACGCTGCAGGTCGGGGGACGCAGTGTCGAGCCGCTCTCGATCGGGCTGCGGGCCAGTGGCCTCGCGCCGGCGGCGTTGACCGTGTCGCCTTCGACCCGGCAGTTCGAGCAGACCCCGAGGGGGGTGGCGGGTGATCCGGTGATGTTCACCGTGACCAACAGCGGTGGCCAGCCCTCCGGCGTACCCGCTGTCGACCTGGGTGGCTCGACCGATTTCGCCATCACGGCCAACGGCTGCACCGCGGCGCTGCCCGCGGGCGGATCCTGCCAGGTCGAGGCCGGGTTCAGGCCGGGCTCGGTCGGTGATCGCGAGGCCACGCTGCGGGTCGCGGCCATCCCGGGTGGTACGACGACCGCGCGGCTGACCGGCACAGGCATCGCGCCCGCGCAGCTGATCCTGAGCGGGACCCAGGGCGCCTTCCAGCCGCAGATCGTCGGGGGTGGTGGCGGTTTCGACTCCATGGTGACCTTCAGCTTCCAGAACACCGGGGCCGTGGTAACGGGCAGACCCGAGGTCACGATCGCGCCCACCGACGACTTCAAGGTCATTCGGGACGACTGCGAGGTCGAGCTCGCGCCGGGTGGGGTGTGCGCTGTCGAGGTGCAGTTCCTACCGAGCGCGGGCGGTCGCCGGACCGCGACTCTCCAGGTCGCGGCAACTCCTGGCGGCACCGCCTCGGTAGAGCTCGCCGGGACCGGGCTGGCGGTTGCGAGCCTCAGCATCACCCCGCAGTCGTTCGACTTCCCCGAGACCGTGGCTAACAACGTGTCTGCGCCGCAGCGGTTCACGGTCACCAACGACGGCGACCTGGAGACCGACGCCGCGGTCACGGTTGCGCTGGAGGACGGCGCCGCCTCCCACTTCGACGTGGTTGACACCACCTGCACCGCGGTGCTCGTTGGTCACGCGACCTGCACTGTGGACGTGGTCTTCTCGCCGCAAGCGTCCGGGCCGAAGAGCGACCGGCTGCTGGTCACCGCCGCGGCTGACGAGGCCACCTCGGCACGGCTGACCGGGGTCGCCGCCAGGCCGGCGATCCTCACCATCAGTCCGCCGTCCGCCACGTTCAACGACACCCTGATCGGTGAGCACGCGTCGATACCGTTCGGCATCTCCAACACCGGGGACCGCCCGACAGATGGGCCGGTGAGCCTCTCGACCACCAACGCCGACTTCGCGGTCGTCGGCTTCTGTGGCGTGCTCGCCCCGCGCGCCTCGTGCACCGTCAACGTGGTGTTCTCGCCGAGCGGGTCCGGGCCGGTCAGCGGCCGGCTCGACGTCGCGACCAACGCCGGACTCGCTGTCTCTGCCGACCTCAATGGCGTCGGGGTCAAACCCGCAACACTCGAGCTAGACCAGACCGAGGTGAACTTCGAGGCGCAGAGGCTTTATCTAGATGGGGAAGCAAAGCGGACCTTGAAGCTCACTAACACGGGAGACGAGTCGAGCGGGGTGCTCGACTTCTCGCTCACAAACACGACCGATTTCACGTATTGGGCCGAAGACAACACGTGTCCGGCGGTCCTGGCCGCGCACAGCTCGTGCACATTCAGAGTGACGTTCTTTCCTGCATTCGGTGGCCTCCGGACCTCGCGCCTAAACGTCACGGGCGAGCCCGGTGGCGTCGCGTCCGCGACCCTCCAGGGGACCGCACTGCTCACGCCGGGATCGAGTTTCGTCGTGAAACCGGCCTCGGCCACCCTCCGCTTCGCCGACACCGCGGTAAATCACGAGTCGGCCACAACGACACTGACTGTGGTCAGCTACGGCGACCAGCCCATCCCTCTCGTGGTTGACATCACTGGCGACTGGGTTATCAGTTCTCGGGATTGCCCAGACCCAGTGCCGGCGGGCACGACGTGCACGCTCGGCATTGCGTTCAAGCCAACCAGTCCGGGACCGCAGACTGGGAGAATCGACCTCTTCCAAATCCCCAGCAGCGGCGGCTATGTGTCCAACCAACTACGAGGAACGGGTCTCTAACCGACTGCCGGCGCGGCTGGCGTGGGTGCGCGCGAAACCACTGGACTCCCGCTGGGACACTGGTGGGGCCATGAGTGTCGAGCCGCTGGAGATCGCCTACCCGGCCGAGCTCCCGGTCAGCCAGCGGCGCGACGACATCGCCGCCGCGATCCGGGACCACCAGGTCGTGATCGTGGCCGGCGAGACGGGGTCGGGTAAGACCACCCAGCTGCCGAAGATCTGTCTCGAGCTTGGTCGTGGCGCTGGCCGGATGATCGGGCACACCCAGCCCCGGCGGATCGCGGCGCGGTCGGTGGCCGAACGGATCGCCGCCGAGCTCGGCACCGAACTCGGTGACCTGGTCGGCTATCAGGTGCGGTTCACCGACCGTACGTCGAAGCGCAGCCGGATCAAGCTGATGACCGACGGCATCCTGCTCGCGGAACTGCAGCGCGACCGGCAGTTGCGCCGCTACGACACGATCATCATCGACGAGGCCCACGAGCGGTCGCTCAACATCGACTTCCTGCTCGGCTACCTCAAGCGGCTGCTGCCCAAACGTCCCGATCTCAAGCTGATCATCACCAGCGCGACCATCGACGTCGACCGGTTCGCTGCGCACTTCGATGCGCCGGTGGTCGAGGTGTCGGGGCGGACCTACCCGGTCGAGGTGCGCTACCGGCCGCTGATGGAGCTGCCCGAGGACGACGACGAAGGTGAGCCGATCGTCCGGGACCAGACCGAGGCGATCGTCGAGGCCTGCCGCGAGCTCGCCGCGGAGGGTCCGGGCGACGTGCTGGTCTTCCTGCCCGGTGAGCGCGAGATCCGGGACACCGCCGATGCGCTGGCCGAGGTGGCAGACCAACGCACCGAGGTGGTCCCGCTCTACTCGCGGCTCTCTGCCGCCGAGCAGCACCGGGTCTTCGCCCCACACACCGGACGCCGGATCGTGCTGGCCACCAACGTCGCCGAGACCTCGCTCACCGTCCCCGGCATCCGGTACGTCGTCGACACCGGTGTCGCCCGCATCTCGCGCTACTCGGTGCGCACGAAGGTGCAGCGGCTGCCGGTCGAGGCGATCAGCCAGGCCTCGGCCAACCAGCGCTCCGGCCGCTGTGGCCGGCTCGGGCCCGGCATCGCGATCCGGCTCTACTCCGAGGAGGACTTCGAGCGGCGCCCCGAGTTCACCGACCCCGAGATCCTGCGCACCAACCTCGCCAGCGTGATCCTGCAGATGACCTCGCTGGGGTTGGGCGACATCTCGAGGTTCCCGTTCGTGGAGCCGCCCGACCGGCGCAACGTGACCGCCGGCGTACAACTGCTCGACGAGTTGGGTGCCTTCCCGGCGGGAGGCTCGACAGGCTCGACCAACGGTGCGCGGCTCTCGCGAGTAGGCAAGCGGCTGGCGCGGCTCCCGATCGACCCGCGGCTGGCCCGGATGGTGCTGGAGGCCGAGCACCGCGGCTGCGTCCGTGAGGTCATCGTGATCGCCGCCGCGCTGTCGCTGCAGGACCCGCGCGAACGACCGGCCGAGCTGCAGGCGCAGGCCGACCAGCAGCACGCGAGGTTCAAGGCCGAGGGCAGCGACTTCCTGACCTGGCTGAACCTCTGGCGCTACCTGCGCGAGCAACAGCGCGAGCTGTCCTCCTCGGCGTTCCGCCGGATGTGCAAGCGCGAGTTCCTCAACTACCTGCGGGTGCGCGAGTGGCAGGACTTCGAGTCGCAGCTGCGCCAGGTCTGCAAGGAGATGGACATCAAGCTCGGCCAACCGGCCGACGTACCTGACTCCGACGGGATCCATCAGGCGTTGCTCGCGGGGCTGCTGTCGCACATCGGCCTGCTGGAGGAGCGCGATCGCAAGGACTCCGCGCGGTCGCGGGGGCCGCGCGAATACCTCGGCGCGCGCGGCGCCCGCTTCGCGATCTTCCCGGGCAGCGGGCTGCACCGGAAGAACCCGCAGTTCCTGATGGCCGGCGAGCTGGTCGAGACCTCCCGGCTGTGGGCCCGCCAGAACGCCGCCATCAAGCCGGAGTGGGCCGAGCAGCTCGGCGCCCACCTGGTCAAGCGCACCTACTCCGAGCCGCACTGGTCGAAGAAGCGCGCCGCGGTGATGGCGCACGAGCGGGTCACGCTGTACGGCGTCCCGCTGGTCGCCGACCGGCTGGTCACATACGGCTCCCGCGATGTCGCACTGTCGAGAGAGATGTTCATCCGGCACGCGCTGGTGTACGGCGAGTGGGCGAGCCGGCATCGCTTCCTCGAGACCAATCGACGGCTGTTGGAGGAGGCCGAGGAGCTCGAGCACCGGGCGCGGCGTCGCGACATCGTGGTCGACGAGCACACGCTCTTCGACTTCTACGACGCGCGAGTGGGCGCGGAGGTGGTCAGCGGCGCGCACTTCGACCAGTGGTGGAAGCAGGAGCGGCGAACGCGGCCCGAGCTGCTCACCTTCGACCCGGCGATGCTCACCCACGACACCGCCGACCAGGTGCGCTCCACCGACTATCCCGAGCGGTGGGAGAGCAGCGACGAGGGGCTGACCTTCCCGATCAGCTACCAGTTCGAGCCGGGCGCTGCCGACGACGGACTCACCATCGACGTGCCCGTCTCGACGCTCAACCGGGTCGAGGCCGACGACTTCTCCTGGAACGTCCCCGGCCTGCGCGAGGAGCTCGTCACGGCGCTGATCCGCTCGCTGCCCAAGAACCTTCGGGTCTCGTTCGTCCCCGCGCCCAACAAGGCGCGGGAATTCCTCGCCGCGGTGCCGGCCGGCGAGGAGCCGCTGCTGGACGCCTTGGAGCGGTGGATGCGCGCCACCACGGGCGTCGTCGTGCCGCGCGAGGCATGGGACTGGTCGAAGGTGGCGCCGCACCTCCAGCCGACCTACCGCGTGGTCGACGAGGAGGGCGCCGAGCAGGCGCGTGGCAAGGACCTCGAGGCGCTCAAGGCCCCATTGCGGCCGCAGTTCGAGCGGGCGCTGGAGGAGGTCGCCACCGACACCGGCCTGGCCCGCACCGGCGAGACCACCTGGACGTTCGGGACCATCGAGGAGTCGGCGACGCTCACCCGGGCCGGCCACCGGGTCACGGTCTTCCCGGCCCTGGTCGACGAGGGCGGCACCGTGGGCCTCGGGGTCTTCGGGTCGACCGACGAGGCGCAGGCCCGCCACCGGCTCGGCCTGCGCCGGCTGGTGCTGTTCGCCATTCGGTTCCCGTCCGACTCGGCGCTGCAAGAGCCCCTGTCGCTCCACGACCGCCTCGGGCTGGCCGGCTCGCCGTACGGCTCGGTGGCCGAGCTGCTCGACGATGCCCGGACGGCGGTTGTCGGTGGTCTGGTCGATGCTGAGCCCCATGTCCGATCCGAGGCCGAGTTCACCGCGTTGGTCGCGCGGGCGCGCGCCACCGCGGAGCCGGCGCTCCGTGACTTCCTCGGGGAGGTCCTGCGGGTGCTCGACGGCTGGCGGTCCGTCGACAAGCAGCTCAGCGGTCGCGCCGAGATGGCGCTGCTGCCGGCCCTGGCCGACATGAAAGGCCAGCTGGAGCGGCTGATGCATCCGGGGTTCCTGTCCGAGGCCGGTCCCGAGCAGCTGCGCCGCTACCCGACCTACCTGCGGGCGCTGACCCTGCGCCGCGAGGCGCTCGACCAGGGCGGCGCCGCGGTCAACCGCGATCGCGCGCTGATGGACCGGATCCTGGACCTCCAGGACGCCTACCTGCACCAGCTCGCCGCGCTCCCCGAGGGGCGGCCACCCGGCGAGCGCTTGCGGCGGGCGCGCTGGATGCTCGAGGAGTACCGCGTCTCCCTCTGGGCCCAGCAGCTCGGCACGGCACACCCGGTCAGCGACGAGCGGGTCCGCAAGGCGCTCGCCACGTGACCGGCTGGTCGGAGGTCAACGCGCGCCGGCTGGCTCGGCACGGACTCTCCGATGCCCCGGGGCCGTTGCCATCGCTGACGCAGGCGGCATCCGCGATGGCGGGGGTGCACGCCCAGGTGATGTCGGCGGCGGAGCTGTCGTTGGCCCTCCGCGTGGCCGGTACGACGCGCGCGGACGTCGCCCGAGCGCTCTGGGAGGAGCGGTCGCTGGTCAAGACCTTCGGCCCGCGCGGCACGGTCCACCTGCTGCCGGCCACCGAGCTGGACTGGTGGCTGGCAGCGCTCGCGTCGGTGCCCTCGTCGGGCGGTCACGCCGAGGGGGTCCGGCTGACGGCCGAGGAGACCGATGCGGTGGTGGCCGCCCTCGACGAGGCCCTCCGCGACGACGACCGGACGACCGAGGAACTCGACGCGATCGTGGCCACGGCGTGTGGTGAGTGGGCGAGCGCCGAAACGATGCCGGCCTTCGGCGGGTTCTGGCCTCGATGGCGGCAGGCGCTGCGGCCGGCGGCGGCCCGCGGCGTGCTCTGCTTCGGCCCGACTCGTGGCCGGCGGGTCACCTACGCCAGCCCGTCGTGGTGGCTGCCCGACATGGTCCCCGCCGACCCGGGACCGGCCCAGCTCGCGCTGCTGCGCGGCTACCTCGCGGCGTACGGCCCCGCGACTCCCGCCCACCTCGCGCAGTGGCTCGCGACCTCGACGGTCTGGGCGCGTGAGCTGTTCGAACGGGCCGCACTCGACGAGGTCGACCTCGACGGCGAGCCGGCGTGGGTCTGGCGTGGCGACACCACGTTCGACGCGGCGCCGGCACCCGAGGTCCGGCTGCTGCCGTACTTCGATGCCTTCCAGGTCGGGTCGCAGCCGCGGGCCCGCCTCTTCCCGGGCCGGGCCGCGGAACGCGCGCTGGCCGGGAGCCAGGCCGGGAACTTTCCCGTACTGCTGCTCGACGGAGAGGTCGGTGGCGTCTGGCACCAGAAACGCGCCGGCCGGCGCGTGGCCATCACCGTCGAGCCCCTGGGCCGACTCACCCGGCGCCAACTCGCCGCCCTCGAGGTCGAGGTGGAGCGGATCGGCGCCATCCTCGATTCCCGTCCCGAGCTCGTCGTCGGCACGGTCCGGGTCGGCCCGCACGCCTGACCTCACGGCTCACCACGCGCGCGTAGCGTGGCCTGCGTGTCAGATCGTCAGCACCACCGCCCGATGAAGCCGGGCGCCGACTTCTTCGCCGAGATCGTCGGCGGCGAGGACCCGGCGCGGGTGAGCGAGGCGGCCGACCGGGCCGCCAACCTGCTGGTCCGGGGCGCCCGCTCCACCGACGACCCCGAGGTCGCCGAGCGCGTGCTGCGGCTCGCGGAGACCGAGGGCATCGAGACGATCGCCGAGGTGTGGTCGGGGTCCCCGGCCGACTCGCTGGCCGGCTGCCTCTGGCGGCTGTTCGTGCTCCGCTCGTGGGTCTACGCCGACCCGGCGCAGGTCGCCCGGGAGTACGACGCGGGCCGGCGTACCGCCCAGGTCGCGCAGGTGGTGGCGGGCGTGGCGGACCCGCCCGGCCCCGACGAGCTGCGGACCATGGTCGACGAGGTGCTCCGCGGGATCGCCGGCAGCGAGTTCGCGGATGTGCTGTTCCGGGCGGCGGCCTTCGCGCGGGTGGTCGCCACCGGCCGGGCTGCGCTCGACGATCCGACCGACGCGGAGGTCCGGCGGATGCTGTTGCTCGCCGAGCAGCTCGAGGCGGCGGGACATCTGGAGCTGACGCACGGCCTCGCGTGAGGCCGCGTCGGTCTTTGTGAAGTAGGAGCATGCCGGACCGGGAGCGCCTCACGGCGCGTGGCCGCTCGTGGCGGCTGATTTTGGGACCCGGGGCTGCCGCGGCCCGGCATGCTCGCACCATTGTAACGAGGGTCCGGCGTGAGGCATTCCACCGTTCGGTCATAGATTTCCGGGCGTGACGTCATACGCACCCGAGGCGGACGGTGAGCCGGACCCGGGCGAGGTGGTCTGGGGCTGGGTGCCCTACGAGGAGGACCCGACCCAGGGCAAGGACCGTCCGGTGCTGCTGATCGGTCGACGGGAGGCCGACGGGGCGGAGTACTGGGCCGGGCTGATGCTGACCAGCAAGGACCACGACCGGGACGCCGAGGATGAGGCACGGTACGGGCGGTACTGGATGGACATCGGCACCGGCGACTGGGATGCCGAGCGGCGGCCCAGTGAGGTCCGGCTGGACCGCCTGCTGATCCTGCGCACCGACGCGATCCGGCGCGAGGGCGCGGCGCTGCCGAAGGACGTCTTCGACGCTGTGGTCGCCGCCGCCCGCGCGCACCACGCCGTCGACTGACGCTCTGGGCCCCCTAGATAGGGTGGCCCAGCCGAAAGGAGGGCGAGTGCGTCGGAGTTGGATCGTGGTGCCGCTCGTCCTCGTATTGGGCGCGGCGGTGGCTGGCTGCACCGGCGACGACGATCCCGGCCCGGACCAGCCCGAGCCGAGCACGCCCCCCGCCAAGGTCGCGCTCACCTTCGGGGTGTGGGGCACCAAGCCGGAGGTGGACGCTTATCAGGGCGTGGTCGACACCTGGAACGCCTACCACCCCGAGACCCAGGTCAAGATCAAGGCCTACGCCAATCACGAGGATCTCCTCGCGGCCATCCAGGACGGCAAGGTGCCCGACGTCTTCCAGGTCAGCCGCGCCGACCTCCCGGTGCTGCGCGACCAGGAGCTCAACCGACCGATCGGCGAACTCCTCGACGAGCGCAACGTCGACTTCGGCGACGGCTACTCGCGCCCCGCGCTCGAGGCGTTCTCCAGCGACCGCAAGCTTCAATGCATGCCCTACGGCATCTCGCCGATGGTCATCTACTACAACCCCAAGCTCGTCGACTTCGAGGCCATGGCGGCTCGCGGCCTCGACGTCCCGACCGTCGACTACGAGGACCTCACCAAGCGTCCGACGTGGACCTTCGAGCAGTTCCAGGCCGCCGCCGAGTACGCCAGCCGCCCGCGGCGCGGCATCGCCGGCTTCTACATCGCGCCGACGCTGCGCGGGTTGGCGCCGTTCGTGCTCTCCGGCGGCGGGCAGATCTTCGACGACGAGGACGAGCCGTCCTCGCTGGCGTTCTCCTCCGACGACACCAAGTCGGCGCTGGAGGAGGTGCTCCCGCTGCTGCGCGACCCCAAGGTCACCCTCACCCCGGATCAGTTGGCCGAGAAGACGCCACTGGAGTGGTTCCGCGAGGGCAAGCTGGGGATGATCGCCGGCTTCCGCGACCTGGTGCCTGAGCTGCGGCCGACCGGCACCCTCGACTTCGACATCCTTCCGATGCCCATCGTCAACGACCCGGCGACCGTCGGTGACCTGACCGGTATCTGCATCGCCCAGGACACCCCCAACGTCGCGCAGTCGGCTGACTTCCTCGTCGACTTCATCTCGGAGGAGTCGGTGGCCGCGGTGGCCGGAGCGGGCTACCTCGCCCCGGCCAACACCAAGGTCGCGCTCTCCGACGCCTTCCTCCAGCCGGGCCGAGCCCCCGTGCACTCGGGTGTCTCCAACAACAGCATCAAGAACATGGTGATCCCGCCGCTCGTCGAGGACTACCAGGCGCTGGAGGAGGCGGTGGCCGCACCGATCCGGGCGCTGATGGAGGTCGAGGTCCTCGATCTCGACGCGCTCACCCAGCAGATCGACGAGGCGTCCCAGACGGTGCTGGCGCCGCCCGAGGAGCCCAGCGAGTCCGAGTCGCCCAGCGAGGACGAGTCGCCCTAGGAGGCCGAGTCACCGGAAGGCGGTGACTCGGCCTCGGGCAGCGGCTGGTCGGCCTCGAGGATCGCCCGGCTGATCACCGGGCCGGCCAGTTCGATCTGCCACGCGCGGGCGCCGAGCTCGGCCAGCGTCGCTGCGACGGCAGCGGGGAGCGAGTCGGTGTCGCGGGTCTTCGGTGGGGTCCAGAGCACCCGGCGCAGGTAGTCGGGCGTGAGCAGGTTCTCGACCGGGAGTCCGAGTTCCTCGGCCACCTTCGCCAGGGCCTCGCGGGCCAGGGTCAGCCGGCGCGCCGCGACCGGGTCGCGGTCGGCCCAGGCGCGGGGCAGTGGTGGCCCGTCCGAGCGGGGTGCGCGGGTCGGCAGCTCGGCCTCGTCGAGGGCGTCGACCGCCCGGAGCGCGGCCACCCACCGCGAGGAGTAGCGCTCCGCGCCGCGGCCGTGGAACCCCTTGACCCCCAGCAGCTCCTCGCGATCCTTCGGCAGGGCCTGGGCAGCGGCCACGATCGCGGAGTCGGGGATGATCCGCCCCGGCGTGACGTCGCGCCGTTCGGCCAGCTCGTCGCGGGTCTCCCACAGGGCTTTGACCGCGCCGAGGCCCCGGCGACCGCGCACCTTGTGCATCCCCGACGTACGGCGCCACGCGTCGACCCGGGGGGTGGCTTCGAAGGAGAGCAGGTGGGAGAACTCCTGCCGCGCCCACTCGTCCTTGCCCGCGGCCACCAGCTGGTCGGCCAGGGCGGCCCGTAGCTCGACCAGCACCTCGACGTCGAGGGCGGCGTACTCGAGCCACGGCTCGGGCAGGGGGCGGCGCGACCAGTCGACCGCGGAGTGCTCCTTCTTCATCCGCTGCCCCAGCACGGTCTCGACCTCGGTGGCCAGCCCCACCCGTGGGTAGCCCAGCAGCCGCCCGGCGAGCTCGGTGTCGAAGAGCGACTCGGGACGCAGCCCGAGGTCGGTGAGGCAGGGGAGGTCCTGCGTCGCGGCGTGCAGGATCCACTCGGTGCCGGTCAGCGCCTCGGCCAACGGGGCCAGGGAGTCGAAGGCGATCGGGTCGATCAGCCAGGTGCCGGCGCCCTCACGGCGCAGTTGGATGAGATAGGCGCGCGAGGAGTAGCGGTAGCCCGAGGCCCGCTCGGCGTCGATCGCGACCGGACCGGTGCCGCCGGCGATGGCCGCGCAGGCCGCGCGCAGCCCGGGCAGGGTGTCGGTGACCGGCGGCAGACCGTCGCGGAGCGTGAGCAGGGGCAGGGGCGGGGACTCGGGCTCGGGTGGCACGGCGGCCTCCGCCGCCTCGCCCTCGCCCTCCGGTGTCGGATCGACCGTCATCAGGTGCCCGAGCCGCGCTGTCCCCGGCGGCTCGGGATGACGGCCACGCCGTCGGGCACCGGTGGCAGCCCGACGGCCGTGCAGAGCAGTTCCCCCCAAGCCTCCACGTGCGGAGCGATGTCGAGCTGTGCGTCGGCGGGAGCTCGGGTGGCGAGCACCGGCGTCCAGGAGGCCCGGATCTCGAGCTGGGCGGCGGCGCTGTCGTCGGCCATCCCCCCGAAGCTCTCGGTGGCGACCCTGGTGACCGTCCCGGAGGCCATGATGTAGCTCGCGCCGTGCGCGTCGAGTGCGTCGGTCAGCCAGCTCCAGCCGACCGCCGCGAGCATCGGGTCGGTGATCAGGTCGACGTCGATCTCGGCCCGGGCGTACGCCACGCAGCGGAACTCGCCGTCCCACGCGTCGTTGCCCATCGGGTCGTGGAGCAGGATGATCCGGCCGGTGCCGACCTCTTCGCCATCGACGTCCACATCGGCCGAGAGAGCGGCGGCGAAGGGGGCGATCCGCTGCGGTGCCGGCATCTCCTCGCAGTGGATCTCCGGCCGCAGTCGGGCCGCGCGCATGGTCGCGACGGCCGCCACGAACTCGGGCGGCTCGCCAGCGGCGCCCGCGCCCGGGCGCGTCTCCTGACGCACGACCATGCCCACACAGTAGGTCGGGCCGTCGATTCTCGATGTGGGAACACGCCGGATCGCCTGCGAGGCTTGGACCGTGACCGCAGCCGTCGCCTCCGTCAATGAGCCCCTGACCAGCGTGTTCCTGCGCGCCGTACGCGGTGAGCCGGTGCCGCACACGCCGGTGTGGTTCATGCGCCAGGCGGGTCGGTCACTGCCCGAATACCGCGCCCTGCGCGAGGGCGTGGGCATGCTGGAGTCCTGCATGGACCCCGATCTGGTCACGGAGATCACCCTGCAGCCGGTCCGTCGGTACGGCGTGGACGCGGCCATCTTCTTCTCCGACATCGTGCTCCCGCTCAAGGCGGTCGGTGTCGATCTCGACATCGTGCCGGGCGTCGGGCCGGTGGTGGCCAACCCGGTCCGCACCCTCGCCGACGTCGAAGCGATCCCCGATCTCACCCCCGCGCACGTCACCTACATCACCCAGGCGGTCCGGCAACTGGTCGCCGAACTGGGCGACACGCCACTGATCGGCTTCGCCGGCGCTCCGTTCACGGTCGCGTCCTACCTCGTCGAGGGCGGGCCGTCCCGGGAGCACGCGCTGACCAAGGCGATGATGTTCGGCGCTCCCGACGTGTGGGCCGCCCTGATGGCCAAGATCGCCGACATCGCGGCCGCCTACCTCGAGGTGCAGGTGCACGCCGGCGCCTCGGCCGTACAGCTGTTCGACTCCTGGGCCGGCGCGCTCGCGCCCGCCGACTACGCGACGTACGCCCAGCCGCACTCGGCGCGGGTCCTGGCTCGCGCCGGGGCGCTCGGCGTACCCCGCATCCACTTCGGCGTCGGTACGGCGAACCTGCTCGGCGCGATGGGCGAGGCCGGCGCCGACGTGGTCGGCGTCGACTGGCGGACGCCCCTCGCCACCGCGATCGCCCAGGTCGGCGACCGCGGGGTGCAGGGCAACCTCGACCCGACCCTGGTCTTCGCACCGACCGAGGTGATGACCGCCCGGGCCGCCGAGATCATCGAGGCCGGCCGCGCGGCCCGCGGCCACGTCTTCAACCTCGGCCACGGGGTGCTGCCGAGCACCGACCCGGACCAGCTGCAGCGGCTGACCGAGTTCGTACAGACCTACCGCTTGTCCGACTAGTGCCGTGAACGGGAAATATTGGAACGTTGCGCGTGCTCGAGCTGCGTGCATTCGCTAGGCGCCGGAGCGACGCTCTACCTGTACGTCCAGCTAGCTTCGGCAACGACGCGAGGTGCGTGGCTCCAGTGCGCGAAGCGCTTCAGTATTTTCCGTTCACGGCACTAGCTCTTGGCGGCCCGGCCCGCGGAGCGCTTGCGGGTCGTCACCGTCGGCCGAGTCGTGATCTCGGGCGCGGTCGCGGGCTCGGGCTGCGTGGTCGCGGCCTTCTTGGCAGCCGACTTCGTGGCGGCGGCCTTCTTCGGTGCAGTCTTCCTCACCGCGGTCTGCTTGGTGGCCGCCGGCTTCGCGTCGCGGTTCGAGCGCCACCGCACGCGCACCGTGCCGTTGTCGGGCTGCTCGACCTCGAGGTAGCTCTGGGCACGGACCAGGTCGACGAACTTCGAGGCGCCGTAGTCCTTGACCGAGAAGGACGGCTCCACCCGGGTGATGTGGTTGGCCATCGACGACAGCGACGCCCAGCCGTCGTCATGGGCGGTGCCGTTGACGGCCCGCTCGAGCAGGCGGCGTAGGTCGGGGATCCGGCGCGGCTCGGCCTCCTCGGCGTCGGCGGACTCGGTGGCGCCGCCGTCATGGAGGTCTTCGAGGAAGATGAACCGGTCGACCGCCTGGCGCAACGGCTCGGGTGTCTTGCGCAGCCCCATGCCGAAGACCGTGCGCCCGGAGCCGCGCAGCCGGATCGCGAGCGAGGTGAAGTCGCTGTCGCTGGAGACGAGGGCGAAGGCGTCGACGTTGCCGGAGTAGAGCAGGTCCATCGCGTCGATGATCAGGGCGGAGTCGGTGGAGTTCTTCCCCTTGATGTTGGCGATCTGCAGCATCGGCTGGATGCCGTGCTTGGGCAGGTGCGAGAGCCAGCCGCTCAGGTGGTTGTCGGTCCAGTCGCCATAGGCCCGCTTGACCGTCGGGACGCCGTACTTGGCCACCTCCTCGAGCAACGCCTCCGCATGCCGGTGCGAGGTGTTGTCGGCGTCGATGAGCACCGCGATGCGGACGTTCTCGGGGGAGGGCACCCACGAAGACTAGGCCGTCTCCGGGCCGGACTCCGGCCGGCGGCGCAGTCGCCGGAGCGCCAGCCAGGTCGGCACCCCGAGGATCAGGGCCAGGACCAGCCAGGGCAGCAGCGCGCCGGCCACCGTGGCCAGACCGACCAGGAAGCCCTGCATCGCCTTCCAGCCGCCGGAGAGACCGGCGAGGAAGCCGGCGTCGTGGGTGTCGGGGTCGGCGGGCGTCGTCTGCTCCCGGTTGCGCTCGACCGACAGTGTGATCGTGGAGAGCGAGGTCTGGTCGGCCAGGTAGCGCTGCTGTGCCTCGAGCGAGGCGAGGTCGGCCTGGCGGCGGGCCAGCTCGCCCTCGAGGTTCACCACGTCGCCGATGGTGGTCGCCTGGTCGTACAGCGCCTGGATGCGGGCGATGCTGCGCTTCTGGGCCGCCACCCGGACGTCGGTGTCGAGGACCTGCGTGGTCACGTCGGCCGTCTGGCGGTCCGAGGAGACCAGGGTGGCGACCCGTTCCAGCTCGGCCATCGCGTCGCCGAACTGTGCGGTCGGGATGCGCAGCACCATCCGCGAGCGGAGTGCCACGCCGGACCGGTCGGTTTGCGTCTCGTCCTCGGCGATGGTCCCGCGGTGAGTGGCGACGACGCCGCGCACGTCGAAGATGGCCTTGGCCACGTCGTCGGTGCGGAGCGCGACGGAGCCGGTCGAGATCACCGACTGCTGCGCGACCGGCTGCCCCGGTGCGGGCTGCCCCGCTTCGGGCTGACCGGCTTCGGGCTGGGCAGCGTCTCGGGCGCTCTGGGCGTCGGCGCCGGCCGCGTTCTCAGCGGCGTTCTCCGGCCGGGGCGCGGCCAACGACGCGGCCGAATCGCCGGACCCGCCCGCGTCGTCGGAGCCGCCACCGGAGGAGCACGAGGAGAGCAGGACCAGGACGGCCGCGGCTCCCGCCGCGAGCGCCGTGTACGAGGACCGGGTGCAGCGTCGAGTCGCCATGGCGGCTCGGACGGGCCGTTGCGCACGCGGGGTTCCCGCTGTGACCGGATCGTTATCGCCAGTTCCGGGTATACGGGCGTGCGGTCGAGACGCTAAAGTGCATGAAATCAGTAGATTTACACGACAGCGCGGAAGGGGCGGTGCGATGTCCAACCTCAGGTTCCACTGGTTCCTCGACTCGAACGGCGGGCGCGTCGTGACCTTCGACGGCGCCTGTGTGAGCGCAGCCGACGCGACGCTCGCCTGGCGGCAGGAGCCGGTGCCGGGGATGTATGTCGAATCCGGCAGTCCCGGTGCAATCCCCGTCTATCTGATCTGGGGAGAGCCGGTCGAGGCCGTGCGCGATCGGATCGCCTGGGTGCGCAGGCTGTCCGCCGGCCCCGGACGCGCCGCCCCGCCGCGCTTCGGGGTGCGGCTCGACACGATCGCCCGCGACAGCCGGGCCGAGGCGCAGGCGGTCGAAGCCCGGCTGACGGGCGCCGGCCCCACACTGGTCGGTTCGCACGCCGACATAGCCGACCTGGTCGAGCAGTACGTCGACGCCGGAGTTGAGGAGTTCGTGCTCTCCGGCCCCTCCCGCGTGGAGGAGGCGTACTGGTTCGGCGAAGGCGTGGTCCCCGAGCTCACCCGGCGCGGCCTGTGGCCGACGCCGCTCTCGGTGGGTCCCGCCGCCTGACTCCTCGTACCGCCTCGACCAGCACCCGGCCGGGGCGGTACGAGGTCATGGTGGGAGGCTGCACGGGTGCGGGTCGTGGTCGTCGGCGGAGGCGTGGCCGGGCTCACCGCGGCGTACCTCCTGACAGGCCGCGGGCACGACGTGACGGTGTTCGAGGCCGCGCCCGAGGTCGGCGGCAAGCTCCGGCGGCTCGAGGTCGGCGGGACGATCGTGGACGTCGGCGCCGAGGCGATGCTCAACCGGCGGCCCGAAGGTGTCGAACTGGCGCGCGAGCTCGGCCTCGACATCGAGCACCCGGCGGTGCAGTCCTCCCGGATCTGGACCCGTGGTGCGCTGCGCCCGCTGCCGCGCTCGGTGATGGGTGTGCCGGTCGACCTGCCCGCACTCCAGGCATCCGGTGTGCTCTCCGAGGCCGGTCTTGCTCGGGTCCGGGCCGAACAGCCGGGGCTGCCCGTGGAGGAGGACCTCTCGGTCGGCGACCTGGTGGCCAGCCGGCTGGGCGACGAGGTGGTGGACCGGCTGGTCGAGCCGCTGCTGGGCGGGGTGTACGCCGGCCGGGCCCGTCGACTCTCGGCGCGAGCGACGGTCCCGCAGCTGGTCGCGCTGGCGACCCGCGGGCCGCTCCTGGACGCCGAGCTGCCGACGAGCGACGTGCCCGTGTTCGCAGGACTTCCCGGCGGGATGGCGGGGCTCACCGATGCGCTGGCCGCCCGGGTGGTGGTCCGCACGGGCGCGACGGTCCGCGAGCTGGCGCGCACCGAAGACGGGTTCGCGGTCGTCCTCGGGCCGACCACCGCCCCCGAACGCGTGCTCACCGACGCGGTGGTGCTGGCCACTCCGGCGGCACCGACCGCCCGACTGCTCGCCGAGGTCGTGCCGGCGGCCGCCGCGGAGCTGGCCGACCTCGAGTACGCCTCGATGGCCGTGGTGACGCTGGCCTTCCGGGCCCCGGACGTGAATGGCCTGGATGAATCCTCCGGCTTCCTGGTCCCGCCCGTGGACGGGCGGGCGATCAAGGCCTCGACCTTCTCGTTCGCCAAGTGGAACTGGGTGCGGACGGCGGGGTCTGAGCACGGCGTGGTCCACCTGCGAACGTCGCTGGGCCGTTACGGCGAGGAGGCGACCCTGCAGCGCTCCGACGAGGAGCTGGTCTCGGCGTCGCTGGGCGACCTGGCCGAGGCGGTCGGCATCACGGCCACCCCGATCGACAGTCAGGTCCAGCGCTGGGGCGGCGGCCTGCCGCAGTACGCCGTCGGCCACCTCGACCGGGTGGCCCGGATCCGCCAGGCGGTCGCGACCGTGCCAGGCCTCGAGCTCTGCGGTGCGGCGTACGACGGCGTCGGCATCCCGGCGGTGATCGGCTCCGCGACGGCGGCCGCGAAAGGGTTCACGCTCGATTAACCGGCTGTCCTCGCTGGCCTCGTCCGTCCACCTCACCTTCTCGACCCAGCTGGCAGACACGTGCGACGCCGAATCAGTCCACGTGTCGGCTCCACCCTGGAGTGGCCATGCCCGCGTCGGGTGGTGGTCGGGCAAGCCGAGGGCCCTGACGAGCACGTGGGCCGCTGCGACGCGCGCCTTCCCCACCTCGCCCCCGCGCTGCTCCGCGGTGTCGAGGTGGTCCATCGTCGACTGGTAGGCGTTCACCACCGCCCTGTGCCACGCCTCGCGGGAGCCGGGATCGACACGCGCGAGCACGACGATCTCCGGCGGCACTCCCTCGGCCAGCCCAGCGACGAGCCGATCGTGACCATCGAGGATGAGCACCCCCTGCACTCCCGACACCTCCCACACCAGCAATGGAGGCAGTGCACCTTCGCGTGCGAGTCGCCGCATCGCCTTCACCCGCGCGGTGTCCGGGCGGCTCAGGGTTCGCGTCGGAACCACCGGCACCCCCGTGGCTCCCGCGCGATGACTTCCGTAGTCGAAGGATGCTTGCCCCTGCTCGTCGTACCGCATCAGATCGCTGCTCAACCAGCGCAAGAGGAACTCGTTGGCCTTAACTACATCCACATCCGGGACCAACTCGGACCAGTCGAACGCGTACAGAGTCCACTGGCCCGCGTGGAGCGGGCACGCGTCGGACTGGCGAAGTCTCTCGAGAAACCAGTGGCTCCATCTCGCCACGTCCGTCCCGAGCGCTCTGGCCGCCGACGAGGGGATTGGCGGTACGACGTCGACTCGCTGGTCCCGTCGGGACAGCAGGAGGTCGAGCCCCCACCACTCCTCACCGATCCGTCCGAAGAACACCACCGACGAGTCCATGACCAGTGCGAAGCGTCCTTGCCCGGCCGCGAGAAGGCGCAGATAGGGGACCGTCGGACCCTCGCAGCGGAAGTCGATACCCGGGGGGTCCCGACGTGCCAGTCGACCAATCACATCTTTGCCCTCGATCCGGTCCCCATGGTTCGACACGGTAAGGAGCGCCGGCGCGGCGCAGACGGCTCAGAGCGCAAACCTCGACGGCTCGCCCGCCCGACCACCTAGGACGTCGGCGAATCACGTGCGCTCCAGGACGCAGCTATGCGCTGTGGGACGGACCGGGAGCGCTCACAGTCGACTGTGGTGCGCGATGCGGCGACACGCTGAGGGTGGCTCGGTTGGGGGGATTCGCCCACTCACTGGAGGTCACCACTCGTGAAGTCACTGCAGTTCAACCTTGCCCGGACGGCGGCTCTCGCCCTGATCGCGACCGGTCTCGGCGCCGGACTGGCGCTCGGCTCGGGAGCCTCGCCCGCGGCTGCGGTAGCGGTGGTCGAGAAGGTCGCCGACGGCGGCTTCGAGGCCAATACCGGCAACCCGGTCACCAACTCCTCGTGGACTGCGACCAACTCGCGCAACCAGAACGTGCTCTGCACCGTCGCGGCCTGTGGCCAGTTCGCCGGCGCCACGCCCCGCACCGGCAACGGCTGGGCGCGGTTCGTCACTCGCTCGACGGACCAGGGCGCGAGCACCGCGTCGATCCGCCAATCCGTGGTGATCCCCGCCAGCCCGGGCGCCTCGCTGACCTACTACTACCGCCACGGAGCGTCGTCCTTGCCGTACAACGCGACGCTCACCGTCAAGGTCGACTCGGTCGTCGTCCGCACCCACTACCAGGCGAGCACCTCGGACCCGGGGTACTCGCTGCAGAGCGTCCCGCTCCAGCAGTTCGCCGATGGGCAGAGCCACATGCTCTCCTTCGAGTACGCCAAGCCGGCGGCCAGCGAGACGTGGATGTCGATCGACGACGTCAGCATCGCGGACCGTGGCGTCCGTGTCGCCAAGGGCTTCTCCACCGGGGTTTCGGCCGTCTGGTCGGTCACCTCCACCCTGGGGACCTTCTCCGCCTCCACCGACCTTGCCGACGCGAGTGCACTCACTGCCGTGGCCACGGGGCTGCCCGCCGGCCTGACCATCGTCCCCACCTCGCAGACCGCGGCCGGGGTCCGGCCGAGCACGACGACCTGGTCGATCACCGGCAAGACCTTGGTGGCACCCGGGACCTATCCCGGGAGCGTGGACGTGAGTGACGGACAGACGCACCAGGCGATCACCTTCAACGTCACTGTCGGGAAGAAGATGACGACGGCCAAGTACAGCGGCCCGACGACGGTGATGGCCCCGGCAATGGGGAACGACATCGTCGACCTGGGCTTGTCGGCGTACCTCACCGAGCCCGCGAACTACATGGAGTACAACGACTTCACCCTGGCCACCGCGACGTTCAAGGACACCACGACCGGCGAGACGCTCTGCTCGACGCCGTTCACCGCGGCAGGCACCGCCTCGTGTGCCTACCTGGCCGACTCGCCTCGGACCTACCAGGTCCAGGTCATCGTCACCAGTGACTACTACCTCAGCCTCGGCGGCTCGACCAGGGTGCAGGTCACGTTCCCGTAAGTCCGCTGAGGTGTGGGCTGCGGCCGGGTAACTCCGGCCGCAGCTCCATGCGGCTCTGACTGGCTTGTGGCATGGCCGGCACCGACGTACACTTTTCTGTACAGGAGGTGGGAGTCGTGAAGACGATGAGCTACACCGAGTCACGGGCAAGGTACGCCGAAGTGCTCGACGCTGTTGTCGAGGACCGTGAAGAGATCGTGATCACTCGCGCGGGCCACGACCCGGTGGTCATCGTCTCGTTGGCGGACTTCGAGTCCTTGCGTGAGACCGCCTACCTCATGCGCTCCCCCACCAACGCGCGCCGACTCCTCGACGCCATGGAGCGCCTTGAAGCAGGTGAAGGCGAGCAGCACGATCTCGTCGACGTCGACTGATGCAGCTGGTCTGGGACCAGAACGCCTGGGACGACTATCTGTGGTGGCAGGCCCAGGATCGCAAGGTCCTCCGGCGCATCAACCTCTTGCTCCAGGACGTGATGCGGAACGGCAACGAGGGCATCGGCAAGCCCGAGCCGCTCAAGCACGACTTTGCCGGCTTTTGGTCGCGGCGCATCACCGACGAGCATCGACTCGTCTACAAGGTCACCGCGACCGAGGTGCGGATCGCCGCCTGCCGCTACCACTACGGACGCTGAGCTACCGGTTCCACACTGCACTCGCCAGCACACTAGGGAGTGAGCGGCGCCGTGAGCCCGCGGCGTGAGCAGGTCCGGGCACAACAGCCAGCCCCCGGAGAGAAGCGCGAGCCCGGCGGCCGCGCTGGCGAGGATTGACGCGGTGCGTGGGCGCCGCCCGAGACGGTCCCACAGGGCGGGGATGACTGCCGGGTTGTCCCTCCCCGCCGGGACATCGGGACCGGCACGGTTGCGTCATCGCACACCAACGAGCCTCGAAAGGGATCGCGATGACCACCGTCACCACGCAGAACCCGGTCCGCTCCGACCTGGCCTCCACCGAGTCCGGTCACGCCGACCGCACCACCCACTCCCGCCTCTGGGCGGTCGCCGGCGTCGGCGCCGCCCTGGCGGGGATGGCCACGATCGTCACCAGCTCGGCCATCGACATCGTCTACCGCGACGAGTTCGCCGGCACCACCGACGGCGTGGCCCAGGCCCTCTCCGACAAGAGCCCCGTGCTGTTCGTCTTCCACACGGCGACGGCGCTCGGGGCGGTGCTGATGATCGTCTTCGGCGCCGGCCTGTTCCGCCGGCTTCGGGCCACCACGGGCGACAGCCTGGCCCCGGTCGTCGCCCTGGTCGGCCTGGCCGGCACCGCGGTCGTCTCGATCCTCGGGTCGGGCCTCGACACCGAATTCATGATGCCCGGCCCCGACTCCGAGCCGGGGTACGCCGACTCCTCGGCCGCGCTCTACAACCACTGGATCGGGACCATTCCGTGGCTGTGGACCCTCGCGGGGCTCGCCGGCCTGGCGATCTTCGCCGCAGCGCGGGCGCGCGCCGTACCGCGCTGGCTCGGCCTGGTCGGCCTGGTGCTCGGCGGCCTGACCGTGCTGCTCGGCGTCTCGCCGTTGGAGTACATGGCCGGCATCACCGGCGTGCTGTGGCTGCTGGTCACGGCGCTGGGCTTCACCTTCGGTGACAAGGCGTACCGCGCGTCCCGATGAACCATCCCGGCACTAGGGCGTGTCCCGCAAATCCTGGCGGCGCCGGACGCCGCCCAGATCACGCGCTGGCGGCGTTGCCGACGCTTCGAAGACACCCAGTCTGCGCGCGCGCCGGCGCCTTGCCACCGCGCGCCTGGACGACGCCGGCATCCACCACGATTTACGGGACACGCCCTAGTGGTCATCTCCGGAAGTTCAACGGGTGTCCCGCACCCCGGGCACGCACCTCGCGGCGTTGCCGTCGTTCGCTGGACGAGCAAGTACGGCGTCACTCCGGCGCCTTGCGATGCACGCACCCGGAGCACGGGACACCCCGACGAACTTCCGGACATGACCACTAGCCCCTTCGGCGACACGCCCGGTCGGGTCCTCCACGGACCCGGCCGGCCTCGCCGCGTCCCGCAGAATGTGCCGGTGCCTGCCCCTCGGACCGAGCGCCGCTGGGCGGTGCTCGTCCTACCCGTGGTCTCCGTGGCGCTCTTCGCGGCGACCGTCTGGCTGGACGTGCACACCCCCGCCGAGGGGCCGGGAGTGGAGTTGGCCGAGGGGTCGGGCTGGCCGTACGCCGCGATCGGGATGGTCTTCGGCGTCTGCTGCGCGGTCGTGCTCCTCCACGATCGTCGCCAGGCCTTCGGCTGGGGGCTCGGCTGGATCGCGCTGTTCTGGGGCACCGACGGGCTGGCTCAGTCGTACGTGCGGTTCGCCGTACGCGCGGACGAGGCCCTGCCGGGCGTCAACCTCGCCCTCTGGATGCTCAACCGGTTCGGCGCGTTCCTGCCGTTGACGGTGGCTGCCCTGCTGCTGATCTTCCCGACCGGGCGCTTCCTCGAGGGCCGCTGGGGGGCGGCCGGGCGCGTCGCCGTCGGGGGCATGTCGCTCTCGGCGCTGCTCGTCGTCGTGGCGCCGGCCAACGGTCGGATGCCCGATGTGCAGCTCCCGCCGGGCGTCGACCTCGACGTCGGGGCCGTGCCGATGCCGACCCCGCTCACCGACATCCTGATGCCCGTCGCGGTGGTCGCGACGATCTTCGGCGTCCTCGTCGCGATGGCCTCGGTCGTCGTCCGCTACCGCCGCTCGACCGGGCTCGAGCGCGACCGGATGCGCTGGCTGCTGTGGGCCGTGGTCGTCATGGCCGTAGTGCTGGGACTGTCGTCGTTCAGCGAGCTCACCGCGGTGCGCGACGCGGCGATCTTCGTGGTCGCGGCCCTCCCCGCGGTGGCCATGACGATCGGCATCGTCCGCCCGACCCTGGTGCCGGTGCAGCAGTTGCTCGACGGCACGTATGTCTTCGCGCTGCTCTCGGTGGTGTTGGTCGTCGTCGACCTCGCGGTGGTCGCGGTGCTGCACGAGCTGGTCGGCGACCGGCTGGGGCAGCGCCAGGTCGTGCTCGTCGTCCTGCTCCTCTCGGCGGTGCTCTACAACCCGCTGCGCGCCGCGCTCTGGAGCTTCGTACGACGGCTCTTCCTCGGCCAGCGCGACGATCCGTACGACGTCGTGGCCCGGCTCGCTTCCTCGCTCGAGGCCGCTGACGAGGAGGCGGAGCAGCTGACGGCCGTGGCCCAGGCGGTCGCGCTGGCGTTCGGCATCGGCTTCGTCAGCGTCGAGGTCGACCGCGCCGACGGCGACCGGATCGTGGCGTCGTACGGCACTCCGGTGGCCGAGACCCGTTCCCTGCCCATCACCTACCGCGGCGAGCAGGTGGGGATGCTCGTGCTGCCGGCGCGGGGGGTCCGGGCCCGGCTCAGCGGCCGCGACGAACGGCTGCTCAGCGACCTGGTCCGGCAGGCGGCGACCGCCTCGCGCACCGGCCGGCTCGCAGACGAACTCCAGCAACATCGGCAGGCGTTGGTCGTCGCCCGCGAGGAGGAGCGGCGCCGGATCCATCACGACCTCACCGAGGACCTCGGCCCGACGCTCGGTGGGCTCGTCCACCAGGTCGAGTCGGCGCGGCTCTTGGTCAAGGAACGCCCGGAGGCGGCCAAGGAGACCATCGCCCGGACCAGCGAGCGGCTGCGCGACGTGGTCGCCGACGTACGCCGTGTCGTCCACGACCTGCGCCCGCCGGCCCTCGACGACCTCGGACTGGTCGGCGCGCTGCGCCAGCAGGCTGCCCTGCTCGACGCCGGGCGTACGGCGCGCCTGCACGTCGATGTCCGCGGCGACGCGGGTGCCGGGCTGCCGGCCGGTGTCGAGGTCGCGGCGTTCCGGATCGCCAGCGAGCTGCTCGAGCGCTGCGCCGCGCTCGACAGCCGCGGCGATCTGGTGCTCGATGTCACCGAGAGCGCGCTCGTCGTAGGGCTGGTAGGCACCGACGCCGACCCCGAGGTGTTCCTCGACGAGGTGCGGGACCGGGCGACCGAGATCGGTGGCCGGTGCGGGGTCACCGAGCACGGTGCGGTCCGGATCGCGCTCCCGATGCGGAGGTCCGGGTGAGGACTTCCCTGAACAGCCGTGTGGCGCTGGCGCCGCCCGCCGTCGCCTCGATCGTGGTCGCGTTGGCCGGAACCATGGAGGTCGCCGCCGATCAGGACTCCTTCGGCCACGAACTCGTGCCCGGTGCCGTGTGGATCTACGCCATCCTCGGGCTCGCCCTCGCGACCCTCACCGGCGTGCTGGCGGCCACCGGTCGCCGCGGACTCGCCATCGGCTGCTCGGTGTTCGCCGCCTGCGCGCTGGCCTCCTCGCTGCTGCGCGCCTGGGTGCACTGGTCGGTCGACGCGGTGCCGGTCGGTGGCGCCGCCGGGCTGCTCGCGCTGATCTGGGTGATCAAGGTGACCACCCTGGTGCCGCAGCTGTTCGTGTCGTACGGGCTGGTGCTCTATCCCGACGGCCGCGCGCTGCCCGGGTGGTGGGGGCGGATCGCGCTGCTCAGCATCGCGGGGTCGACCCTCTCCGGCCTGGCGCAGATCTTCGGGCCGGGCACGCTCGACGCCGTACCGATCGTCGGCCTCGATCCTGGGCACACCGTGCTGGAGGGCGAGCACGTCCTGGTCGGCCCGCTGATCGGCGCGCACCTCGAACACGTGATGCCGGTGACCGCGATCACCGCGATCGTCGTGCTGCTGCCGATCCAGCTGTCGATCCCGGTGCTGCGCTGGCGGCAGAGCTCCGGAGCTGATCGGGAACGGCTCTACTGGCTGCTCTGGGCGGTGGTGGCCGTCGGCCTCGCCGCGACCGTCGACGTCATCGTCCGCGAGGGCACCCTCGACGCCTGGCTGATCGGCCTCGGCACCGCGCTCGTGGCGCTCGCGATGGCCGTCGGCCTGCTCGACCAGACCCGGGTCTCGGGCGAGGAATGGCTCACCAACACCGCGCTGTACGGCGGGCTGTGGGTCGGCGTGCTCGCGCTCGACCTGGCCTTCCTCAGCCTGCTCACCGTCATGCTCGGTGACGCCCTCGACGAGCAGGACGTGATCCTGGTCGTGCTCTTCTTCTCGGCGTTGATCTACGCGCCACTGCGGGCCGCGCTGTGGAGGCTGGTACGACGCTTCCTGCTCGGCGGGCGCGAGAACCCCTACGACGTCGTCGCCGGTCTCGCGGCCGGACTGGAGCTGGCCGACGAAGGACCCGACCAGCTCCTCGCGGTAGCGCGGGCCGTGGCCGACGCGTTCGGGGTCGCCTACGTCGCGGTCGAGGTCGAGCGGGCCGCCGGCGCGCGGCTCACCGCCGCGGTCGGGACCCGGCCGCGGGAGATCCGCACCCTGCCGATCACCTACCGCGGCCGCGAAGTCGGGCGGCTGGTGCTGCCCGCGCGTGGACTGCGCGCGCGGCTCGGACGCCGCGATGAGGAACTGCTGGGCGATCTGATCCGGCAGGCCGCCGTGGCGGCCCGCACCACCCAACTGGCCGATGCGCTCCAGGACAACCGCGAGCAGCTGGTGCTGGCCCGGGAGGAGGAGCGTCGCCGGCTGCGGCGCGACCTCCACGACGGACTCGGGCCTTCCCTCGGTGGCGCGGTCTTCCAGCTCGACTCGGCCCGGCTCACCGTGGACCGCGACCCCGAGGCTGCCGCGGCCCAGTTGCAGGCGACCGAGACCCACCTGCTCGGCGTGATGGACGACGTACGCCGGCTCGTGAGTGACCTGCGCCCGCCGGCCCTCGACACGGTCGGCCTGGTCGGCGCGTTGCGTCAGCAGGGCGATCTGGTGCCCGGAGTCGAGGTCCGGGTCGTGGCTCCGGCACCGCTGGGCACCTTGTCCGCCGCGGCCGAGGTGGCGGCGTACCGCATCGCCGGCGAGGCGCTGACCAACGTGAACCGGCACGCACGGGCCCGCAACTGCACCATCCGGCTGGCCGTCGAGGACGGCTGGCTACTCGTCGAGATCGCCGACGACGGCACCGGCATCTCCCTCGAGCGCGAGGCCGGCGTTGGCCTGCTGTCGCTGCGTGAGCGCGCCGACGAGCTCGGCGGCCGGACCGAGATCAGCTGCCCGCCGTCGGGCGGCACCGTCGTACGCGCGTGGCTGCCCGCATCCGTCACCCAACCCGAGGAGTCCCTGCTGTGAACAACATCCGCGTCGTCGTCGTCGACGACCACCAGATCGTGCGCGACGGCTTGGTCGCCCTCCTCGGTGCCCTCGACGGCGTCGAGGTCGTCGGCACCGCCGAGGACGGCAGGGAAGCGCTGCACGTGGTCGAGGAGGCCAGGCCCGACGTCGTGGTGATGGACATCCAGATGCCGCGGCTCGACGGCATCGAGGCCACCCGGTTCGTGACCGGCAAGCATCCCGAGGTCCGGGTCGTGATGCTGACCATGAACGAGGACGACGACACCGTCCTGAGCGCGATGCGGGCCGGCGCGTCGGGCTACCTGCTGAAGGGGTCGGGCGCCGAGGAGGTGCACAACGCGATCCGGGCGGCCGCGGCCGGCGGGATGATCTTCGGCGCCTCGCTGGCCGGAAAGGTCGCGCTGTACTTCACCTCGATGTCCTCGCCCCAACAGCAGGAGGAGCCGTTCCCCGACCTCACCGACCGCGAGCGCTCGGTGCTCGACATGCTGGCCGCCGGCAAGACCAACGACCAGATCGCCCGCGAGCTGTATGTCTCGGGCAAGACCGTGCGCAACACGGTCTCGACCATCTACACCAAGCTGCACGCGGCCGGCCGCGGTGAAGCGATCGTCAAGGCTCGGGAGGCGGGGTACGGCAAAAACTCCTAGATCTCGTGGTTCGCCTGGAAGACGCCCTTCGGGTCCACCGCCGCCTTGACCGAGCGAAGCCGGGCCCAGGCCCAGGGGTCGTACGCCGACGCCGGGTCGACACCGTGCCGCTCGGCGAAGTTGAGCACGTGCTGGTCGGTCGACCAGGGCCGCAGCGCCGCTACCGTCGCGGCCGCGTGCGCCAGGCCGACGGTGGCCGCTTCGGGCACGGGGGCGACGGCGACGCAGAACAGCGCGTACGAGCCGGGCAGGGTGTCGAGCACGCCGCCCCGCTCAGCCGGACGGCCCAGCGCGCCGCCGAGGTGGCGCAGTTCGGCGAAGAGCAGCGAGGTCGTGGTCCCCGGACCGACCTGACCCAGCAGCGCCTCGACCGCGGCGTCGGGCAGCTCCTCGAGCACGGCGTGATCCGAGACCGCCGGCGTCGGGCCGGGCGGGTCCATGTGCACGCCGAGGAGGCCAGCGCTCGGGATCCGCGCGAAGGTGTCCATCTCGGGCTCCAGCGCACGTAGCGGTGCGAGCAGTTCGTGGGCCCGTTCGTCGGACTCGAGCACGGCGCCGTCGATCACCACGATCCTTCGGCCGCTGAGGAACGGCGGCAGCTCGGGCAGCGGCGGGAAGCTCATCACCCGCAGCGAGGTCGTGACGCTCTCCGGCACGGTCCGGGTCCAGCCGGCCCAGGCCTTCGTGACCTCGGGCGCGCGCTCGATCGGCCAGAGCAGCATCCCGGCCACGACGTCGGCGATCGGCAGCAGCCGCAACTCGATCGCGACGACGACGCCGAAGTTGCCACCGCCGCCGCGCAACGCCCAGAACAGCTCGGCGTTCTCCTCGGCACTGGTGCGGACCAGGGCACCGTCGGCCGTGATCAGCTCGATCGCGTCCACGCTGTTCGTGGCCAAGCCGTGCGCCCGGCCGTAGAACGAGAGGCCGCCGCCGAGCACGTAGCCCGCCACCGCGACGTCGGGCGAGCTGCCGTGCAGTGCGGTCAGGCCGTACGGCGCGGCGGCGGCGATCACGTCCTGCCAGAGGGTGCCGCCCTCGACCCGGGCGATCCGCCGCTCGGCGTCGACGTGCACGCCGGTGAGCTCGGTCAGCCGGAGCAGCACGGTCTCGGCGAGCCGCCCCTCGAGCGGGGCGGCGGCGTGGCCGCTGCTCTGTGGCGCGATGCGCAGGCCGCCCGCCGCCGCGGCGCGGACGACGTCGGCGACCTCCGCCACGGTGTGCGGGACGGCCACGGCGGCCGGCCGCTGGTCGACGGCGACGTTCCAGGGCAGCCGGGCTGCGTCGTACCCGGGGTCACCGGGCAGGTGGACGCGCTCGGGGCAGGCCCGCTGGACCGCGGTGGCGGCGGGGAGGATGGCCCGGATTGCGGGCTGGGTGATGCTCATGTCTGTTCCTTCTCGGGGTGTGAGGATGGCAGCGAGGGCGACGAGCTGACCGGGTCGGTCGAGCTCGCTGACCTCGCGGATCCGGGTGTGGGGTCGAGCTCCGGTCGCGGCCAGGCGGTCCGTGAGGACGTCCAGCACCCCGAGAAGGGCGATCCGGTCGGTGGTGAGCACCTCGACCTCGGCCAGCCCGGCCGGCGTCCGCCCGAGGTCGGCCAGCGCCGCCTCGAGCCGGGTGACGACCAGGGCCAGTTGCGCCGCGAGGTCGTCCTCGTGCAGGAGCCGGCCCCGGTCGTCGACGGGAGACTGGATCGGGACCCGGCTCGGGACCTGCCCCGGGAGCTGGTGGTCGGTGGTGGTGCTGCTCACGCCGAGAAGACTCGGGCTCGGATCGGGTCACCCACCATCCCGATGAGGCGGGGGATTCTCGCCCTGCTGGTCTGGGGGCCCCGACTCCCCAGAGTTATGGGATGTCCCCGGCGGCCTTCTCCGCACATACTGATTCCATGACCGCCGCCCTGACTGCTGAACGGGTCCGGGGTGACGTGGAGGTGCTCTCCCGGGCCGGACTCGACCTGGAGACGTTCCTCGCCGAGGCCGTGGCCTCGGTATCTCGGGCCGTGCCCTGGGTCGCCGCCTGCATCGGCACCCACGACCCCGCCACCCGCATGCTCACCAGCTCGCGGAAGTTCGGCGACCTCACCGGGCAGAACTCGCACGACGGCCTCTTCGGCCAGATCGAGTACGACTCCGCCGAGGTCACGACCTATCCCGAGCTGGCCGGCACGGACCTGCGCTCGATCGGCGTTCACCTGTGGTTCGACGGCGAGGTGGAGCGGTCGGAGCGGATGACCCGGCTGATGCTGCCGAAGTTCGACTACCACGACGAGGCGCGGCTGGTCTTCCGTGAGGGCGGCCGCTTCTGGGGCGGCATGGCGCTGTTCCGTGGCTCCGACGATCACGCGTTCGGTGAGGCGGAGATCGAGTTCCTGGCGTCCCTGAGCGAGTACTTCGGGCGTGGCGTCCGCACCGGGCTCCTCACCCGGCTCGCCGACGCGACCCCGCCGAACACTGTCGCCGGCCCCGCCGTCATGGTCATCGACGCAGCGGGCGAGCTGGTCCAGAGCACGCCGGCCGCCACCGCGCGGCTGGCCGAGATGAGCACCGCGGCCCACGCCGGCGCGCCGTACGCCACCATCACCGCAGTGGTCGGCGCCGCTCGTCGCCTGGCCCGCGGTGAGACCGACTCGGTGCCGCACGCCCGGATCCGGACCGCACACGGTGTCTGGCTGGTCCTGCACGCCTCGCCGCTGTCCGGGCTCGGCGATCGCGACGGCGACGTGGTGGTCACCATCGAGGAGGCCCGGCCGCCGGAGATCGTCTCCCTGGTGGTGGCCGCGTTCGACCTCACCCCGCGCGAGCGCGACGTGACCCAGCTGGTTCTCCAGGGTGTCGACACCAAGGAGATCGCCGCCACGCTCCACATGTCGGCCTACACCGTCCAGGACCACCTGAAGTCGGTCTTCGACAAGGCCGACGTGCGCAGCCGCCGCGAGCTGATCGCCCGGGTCTTCTTCGACCAGTACGTCCCACGGATGGGCAACGAGGTCATGCCCTCGGGGTTCTTCGGGTCTGCATAGTTCACGGGTTAGATCACGAGCCGTAGGTCTCCTCGAGCAGCTCCCAGATCGCGTCCGCGCGCTCGGATCCCAGGCCCCTCGTGACGTAGCCCGTCGCGTACGCACCGGCGAAGGAGAACCAGCCGGCGCAGCCACCCGCGCCACCCATGCCGATGTCCTCGTCGTCGACCTGGAAGCCGAGGGTCCACGTCACCTCGCGGTCGAGGACCCGGTCGTGGCCGGTGAACTGCGGTCCGACGTACGCGCGGTGCAACTCGGCACCGAGCAGCCGGGCGACGGCGCCGTCCTCGGCCATCAGGTCGCCGTAGAACCGGGCGATCCCGCGGGCCGAGGCGTGCACGTTGACCGCGGCGAACGACGTGGTGCGCCAGCGCTCGGTGTTCAGCTCCGCAGGGTCGAAGGGGCCGGGCGGGCGGATCGAGGCCGGGCGCCACTGCGGGTCCTCGGTGTACTTCCCCGGGAAGCTCGGGTCCTCCACGAACATCTCGGCCACCCGGCCGAAGTGGGCGGGGGAGAGCCGGAGGTGGATGTCCCAGCCCTGCGCAGTTGCGATCGTCGCGAACCGCTCGGCCAGGTCCTCGCCGGTCGCGCCCCGGACCAACTGGTCGCAGAGATGGCCGTAGGTGAGGGCGTGCTCCGCGCACTCGGCACCGGGCTCGTGCTCGGGCGCGGCCTCGGCCAGCAGCCGGGTGAGCGTCTCGCGGTCGTCGTAGGCGACCTCGGCTGCGGCCTCGGGGAACGACGGGAGCCCGGCCCGGTGCGAGAGCACGTGGCGCACGGTGGTGGCGCCCTTGCCGTGGGCGGCGTACTCCGGCCAGACGTCGGCGACCGGCTGATCCAGTCCCAGCGCGCCGTCGGCCACGACGCTGAGCACCGTGAGGGCGGCGAAGGGCTTGGCCACGGAGTACGCCATCGCGAGCGTGTCGTCGGTCCAGGGGCGGACGCCGTCGAGGGTGCCGGCCACTCCTTCGTCCGCGAGCTCACCGCCGACGACGACACAGGCCGCGCCTCCGGGCTCGTCCAGGTCGTCCAAGAGCTGCTGCAGGGTCCTGGCCACGGGCCGATCCTGCCGCACGGGCACAATGGGAGCCATGAGTGAGGGCCAGTCGAACGCCGCCCGGATCCGCGAGATCAACGACTCCATCCGCTACACGATGTGGTCGGTCTTCCGGCTCGCCGACGTGCTCGGGGACGCCGACCGGGCCAGTGAGGGCGCCGAGGTCGAGAAGCTGTTCGCCGCGCTGGCCGAGGAGGACGTCGTCGTGCGGGGCGTCTACGACGTGAGCGGCCTGCGCGCCGACGCCGACCTGATGGTCTGGTGGCATGCGGCGGACTCCGAGGCCCTGCAGGCGGCGTACCACCGGTTCCGGCGTACGGCGTTCGGCCGGCGGCTCGCGCCGGTGTGGTCGCAGGTCGCCCTCCACCGCCCGGCGGAGTTCAACCGTAGCCACGTGCCGGCGTTCCTGGCCGACGAGGAGCCGAAGCGGCACGTGTGCGTCTACCCGTTCGTGCGCTCCTACGAGTGGTACCTCCTCGAGGAGAGCGAGCGCCGTGCCCTGCTGGCCGAGCACGGCAAGATGGCGCGCGACTACCCCGACGTGCGTGCCAACACCGTCGCCAGCTTCGCCCTCGGTGACTACGAGTGGCTGCTGGCCTTCGAGGCCGACGACCTCTACCGCATCGTCGACCTGATGCGGCACCTGCGCGGCTCCGAGACCCGGCGGCACGTGCGCGAGGAGGTCCCGTTCTACACCGGCTCGCTCGTGCCGGTCGCGGACCTGGTCGACCGGCTGCCCTGACGCCGGTCTGGACCACGACGGAACCACCCGCCCCACGACGGCGTCCGACGGCCATGCGCACGTCGCCGTCGTTGCTCGCTGCCCTGGCCACCCTCGTCCTGGTCGGGTCGGCCTGCGGTGCCGACGGCTCCGACGACGTCGCCCGGGACGCGCCGCCCGACGCCACCACTCCCGGGGTGCTGATGGGCGTGCTCCCCGACGGGCCGGTGCGCACGGTCAACCTGGTCACGGTCATGGACACCGGGTCACCCGAGCTGTGCCTCGGACCCATCGCCGAGTCCTACCCGCCCCAGTGCGGCGGGCCAGCGCTGGTGGACTGGGACTGGGCCGACCACGAAGGCACCTTCGACCAGCAGGGTGACATCCGCTGGGGCACCTACGCGCTGACCGGGACGTGGGACGGCACCTCGTTCACCGCCACCGACGCCATCTCCGGTGCACTCTACGACCCGGCGATGCCGACCCCCACCCCCACGCCGACGCCCGCGACGACGTACGACGCGACCGAACTGGAGCAGATCGCCACCGAGCTCCAGGACGAGAAGTGGGTGCTGGGTGCATACGGCGGTGAGGGCAGCGACGGACACGTGCTCGTCGACGTCGTCTACGACGACGGCACCCTCCAGGACCGCGTCGACGACGAGTACGGCGCCGGCGTCGTCCTGCTCAACCCCGCGCTGGTCGACGCGAGCTAGTCCGGATGGCGTAGGGCTCGGCGCGCCCCGAGACAGTCGACCTTTTTCCGAAGCGGCCCTGGTTTGCCCACTACCGCCGGCACCCAGTGCCGACGATGGTGCACAGTCGATCTGACGGAGGCTGGCACTTCGGAAAATGGTCGACTGTCGAGCAAAATCCGAACTGCACCGGCGGTGGTGCGGATCAGCCTTGCTCGGCGCCGTCGGCGGGCTCGAGGGTCAGGCTGATGGAGTTGATGCAGTATCGGTCGCCGGTCGGCGTGCCGTAGCCGTCGGGGAAGACGTGGCCGAGGTGGGAGCCGCAGTTGGCGCAGCGGACCTCGACCCGCTTCATGCCGAGGGTGTTGTCCTCGATGTACTCGATGGTGTCGGAGATCGGCTGGTAGAACGACGGCCAGCCGCAGCCGGAGTGGAACTTGGTGTCGGACTCGAAGAGCTTGGCCCCGCAGGCCTTGCAGGAGTAGATGCCCTTGGTCTCGGTGTCGGTGTAGCGGCCGGTGAACGCTCGCTCGGTGCCGGCCTTGCGGAGCACGGCGTACTCCTCGGGCGAGAGCTCCTCCCGCCATTCCTCGTCGGTCTTCTCCACGGCGTAGCTCATGCCTTCAAGCGTAGTCACGACCACAAGGCTCGGACCGGCTGCGGACCGGCCTCAGAAGCCGGTGATGCAGTACGGCGCCGGGCCGGTGTCGGCCATGGCGCCGAACGTCGCCACGCCGGGGCCGGTGAGCCGCCCCGCGCGCTGCAGCGTCTCGGTGGCGACGCCGCCGAGGTAGAGCGCGCCGAGGGTGTCGGCGTCCAACGTGACGTCGGCGTCCGCGTCGGTCGGGGCCACCTCGGCCGTGCCGTCGCGGGTCACGACCCGGAACCGCCCGTGCGCATGGCCGAGGGGATCGGTCACCTCGAGGACCACGTCGCCGTCGCGACCCCAAGGCCGCGCGGCCAGTGCCGTCGGAACGTCCAGCACCCGGACCCAAAGCGACTCGATCTTTCGGGTCACCTTCACCCGGTAGGGATCGACCAGGGCCCACACGAGGGGATCGTCGACGGAGGCTCGGCCCCACTCGACGCTGTCGCTGAGGTCGAGGTCGGCGAGGAAACGCCAGAGCCGGAGGTACGCCGTCGGCGTGACCGCGACCAGGTCGCTGACATGGATCGTGCGGGGCCGTCCTTGCGCGGGTTCGGGCGGTAGGCGACGTAGCCGTCCGGCGTACCCGACCCGTCGACGTGTACGGCGGTCCGCAGCTTCCGGTCCTCGCCGTCCTCGAAGTTGAACGCGCCGGTCAGGATCGGCTCGTAGAACTGCGGCCGCTCCACCGAGCCGCGGGTCTGCTCGTGGAACCGGGCGAAGATCTGCGCCATCGCCGGCCAGGCCTCCGCGGGCTCGAGCAGTTCGACCGAGCCGTCGTCCACGAACGGCCGCAGCGCGAAGCGCGGACCGGTGTCGACCTCCAGCGCGTGCTCGAAGATCGCCGGCCCGAAACCGAACCGCCCGTAGATGGCCCCCTCGGACGCCGTGAGCACGGCCAGCGGCACACCCTGCTCTACGGCGTCGGCGAGATCAACGGTCATCATCGTGCGGAGCAGCCCACGGCGCCGGTGCGTGGGGCTCACCGTCACGTCGCTGATCATCCGCACCCGCTGGAGGCCGGATCCGGTGTTGCCCGTGTTCCCCGTGTTCAGGGTCTTGTCGTAGCTGGCGTACGTCGCCACCGGGATCGTGCCCGAGCCCAGCGCGGGGGAGTCCTGCCAGACGCCACGCAGCACCACGTCGTCGGCGCGCAGGTGCTCCCCGAAGTGCTGGCGCAGCTCCTCGCTGGTGCGGCCCTGGTGGAAGCCGCGCTGCTGAGCCTCGTACCAACCGTCGAGCCGCTCAGGTTTGTCGTCGGCGCGGAAGGTGACGAAGTTCAGGCCGTCATGGGCGGGCTCGGTCACGGTTCCCCACGCTACGTTGCGTGGAGTGTCCGTCGCGTCAGGTTTACTGACGCCATGCCGAAGGCCGCAGTAGTCGAGGTCCAAGCGGGCGACCGCACGGTGCGGGTGTCGAGCCCGGATCGGGTGATCTACGAGGCGACCGACTCGACGCCCGAGGTCACCAAGCTGATGGTGGCGGAGTACTTCGTCGCGGTCGAGGACGGCCTGATGCGCGCGCTACGCGAGCGCCCGACGGCGTTGGAGCGCTGGACCTCCGGCGTCCGCCCGGGGATGAAGCTGGCCACCTCCCGGATGGCTCAGTCATCACGAGGGGAGGACGCCGACGCGTTCTATCAGAAGCGCGTGCCGAAGGGGGCTCCCGACTACCTCGAGTCGGTCGAGATCACCTTCCCCTCGGGCCGCACCGCCGACGAGATCTGCCCGACCGAGATCGCGGTGCCGGTGTGGTGCGCTCACATGGGCACGCTGACCTTCCATCCGTGGCCCGTGCGCCGCAGCGACGTCGACCGGCCCGACGAGCTGCGGATCGACCTCGACCCGCAGCCCGGGACGTCGTTCGTCGACGCGGTCAGCGTGGCAGGTGGAGCACGCGAGCTGCTGGAGGAGCTCGGCCTGCGCGGCTACGTCAAGACCTCGGGCAACCGGGGCGTGCACATCTTCGTGCGCATCGAGCCGCGCTGGGAGTTCCTCGACGTACGGCACGCGGCGATCGGCTTCGGCCGCGAGCTGGCGCGTCGCGATCCCGGGGTCACCGTCGACTGGTGGAAGGAGGAGCGCGGCGAGCGGATCTTCGTCGACTTCAACCAGAACTGCCGCGACCGCACCATCGCGTCGGCGTACTCCCTGCGTCCGATCCCCGGCGCTCCGGTGTCGACGCCGCTCACCTGGGAGGAGTTGGCCGGAGTGAGCGACCCGCGCGAGCTCAACCTGTTCACGGTGCCCGAGCGGCTGGCTGCCTCGGGCGATGCCTGGGCGACCATCGACGACACGGCCCACTCCATCGAGCCCCTGCTCGCGCTCTACGACGAACTGCCCGGCGGCGAGATGCCGTTCCCACCCGACTATCCCAAGATGCCCGGCGAGCCACCACGGGTGCAGCCGAGCAAGAAGGTCGAGGAGCACTGGGACGCCGACGGCCACTGGATCGGGCCGTCGTGAGCGCGCCCGCGGCCGAGCAGCGGCGTCCGTCGGCGTCCAAGAAGCTGGCGGCCAGCCTGCTCGCGATGGGCGCGATCGCGTCCCTGCTGTTCGCGCTGGTCGGGGTGCTGGTCTCCGAGACCGTCGGCGGGCTGCTGGTCGCTGGGGTCCTGTTCGGTGGCGGCGGAGTCGTGGTCGCCCGTACGGCGTGGCGGCTCTACCGCGGCGCGCCGCCGGCGTGGGAGCTCGCCCAGGGCCGCCCGCCCGAAGAGGTGCGTGCGATGGCGCGGGAGCTGGCTCGCCGGCAGTGGCTGGGCGGGGCGAAACTGCTGCTGGGCCTGGCGGCGGTCTACCTCTTGTCGGCCGTGTTGCTCGAGGACCACGAGGCCGGGCTCGGGGCCGCGGCGTTCAGCGTGGCCATCGCCGCCGGGCTATTGCTGCTGGCGTGGCTCCAGGGCCGCCGCTCGGGTCAGGTCCGAACCTGACTCGAGCCGCGACCCTGGAAGGTGTCTATCGCTGGTGGCTCAGCCCTTGGTGAACTTGACCCAGTCCATCTCGCCGGCCCAGTAGTCGCAGCTGTCCGCGCCGGTGTTGGGGTTGCTGGTGTCGCAGTCGAACTTGCCGCCGATCGTCCACGGCTTGGTGTTGTTGATGTTGCTGGTCGTGTGCTTGATCCGCTTGTTGAAGACGCCGTCGACGTACAGGGTCACCTGGGTCGGCGTGCGCTCGCAGCGGATGGTGTGCCAGGCGCCGTCGCTGGTGAAGATGCTCGACTTGATCGAAGCCTGACCGTTGGGCGACTTGAACATGCAGCTCATGTAGCCGCCGGGCTGCTGGAACTTCACCTGGCCGCCGACCGCGGTGGCCTGACCCTTCTGGATCACGTTGCCGAACTTCACGGTGGAGCGGAACCGGAACTCGACGGTGAAGTTGCCGGTGCCCGGGTCGAGCGAGGCGTCCGGGGCGTCGTCGATCATGATCAGGTGCGCGGCACCGTAGTAGATCCCGGCGTCCGGCGGGTGCCGGTCGATGGTGGCGGTTGAGCCGTTCATCTTGACGTGGCTGCCGATCGCGCCGTCGTGGCCGAAGCCGGATGAGTCGACGGCCGTGGTGGAGCCGGCGGCATCGTTGAGCTCGAGATCGAGCGTGGTGACCGGGGCGGCCAGGAAGGCCGGCTGGTGGCCGCGAGCGGCCATGGCGCTGGGTGTCGCCAGGACCAGGCAGGCGGCGGCGCCGAGGCCGACGAGCAATCGAGAGGTTCGCACTTTCACTCCTGAGAATCGTGCCGGTGCGGGGTTGCGGCAGGCCCGGCCAGCGTGCACCTGAGAGTGCTCTGGACCACTGGAGCGGAGCGGAGTTCCCCAACTTTGGGTGTCGCCGTCAACGGGTCGACGAGGCACACCCCGGGGCACCGCAGCAGTGGCTAAATGCGAAAGGGCCCGCCCGGTGCATCCCCACGAGCACCCGGGCGGGAACCCTTTGCTGAGACCTGATGACTCGTCCCCCGACGAGCCCCGCTGGGTGGTGTCCCCCGACACCGCCTGGTGGAGGTCCTGCATTGCTGAGTCCGATCGAACTGCGCTCCCCCCAGAGATGCGCGGGTCGCTCTTTCCCAGGTCAGAGGCCCGAAGACTTCCGACACCTGAACGTTAGGGGGGCGGCGTCACGCTGGGGGCACGTCGACACCACAACGACTCCAGCGTTCGGTAACAACTCATCTACAGGGCGGCGCGGAGGGGTTGTGCTGGTCCAGACGAGGGGGTTAGAGCACTCCCTGGCTCACCCCTCGCGCTCCCAGGGTGCGGCGACCGGGAAGTAGGTCGCCATGAACTCCGCGAGGGTCCGGTCGAGCCGTTCGGCGCCGAGCGCGTGGTCATGGTGATCGGCCAGGCAGAGGAAGTCCTGGCGACGCTGCAGCGCGTTCTTGAGCTGCCAGTCCAGGTCGCTGTTGCTGATGTTGATGTAGGCCCGCTCGGAGTGGTCCGGGTGCGCCGCGGCGTACGCCCGACCGGTGAGCAGCGCGTAGTGCTGGGCGAACGATGAGAGCAGCGACAGGTCGGTGTCGGAGCGGAACGGCGCCTGTGAAGTCGCGGCGACCTCGGCGGGGAAGCGCCGCTCGATCTCCTCGAGCACCGAGCGGCGGTGAGGGTACGGCGCGTGGGCGAGGTTGTCGGTGACCACGACCCCGAAGGCCTCGCGCAGGAGGCGGCGGTTGTTCCAGGCGGCCTTGAGGTACGGCGCCGCGTCCGGCGTCTCATCGATGCCGATGGTGTTGGGAGAGAACCACACCGCGGCCAGCCCCGCCGGACTGAAGAAGGTCTCGGGGCCGAGAGCCCGACCGAGGAGGAAGTCGTCGTTGAGGTAGACGAAGTGTTCGGCGAGATCCGGGATCCGGTGCAGTGCGGACTCGATGGCGTGGGAGTTGAAGGTCGGAAGGGCGTCGGCCGGCAGGATCTCGCGGTGGTCGACGACGGTGACTGCCGGATGCGAGGCGTCGAGCCAGTCCGGCACCTGGCCCGCCGTGACCAGGTGGATCCGGCGTACCCACGGCGCGAACAGGTGGATGCTGCGCAGGGAGTAGCGCAGCTCGTCGCGGGAGACGAACCGCGCCTGACCGCTGGACTCGCGGGTCGTGGCGGTGCCGGTCGAGCCGGCCAGCCGGTCGAGCCGGGCCTGGTTCCAGGCGGGGTCGCGCCCGTCGACCCAGGTGTAGACGACGTCGATGGGGAACGTGCACTCGTGGACGGTCGGCTCCGCCATCAGCGGCAGCGTCGGCACGGTCAATCCGGCCACCGTGGTGGGCACGGTGGCGGCGCCCCGGGGGAGGCGTTGGGCGTAGCGGTTGCGACGCGGCGCGACCAGCTGCCCGGCCACGTCCTCCTCCCAGAACTCCACCTCCGTCGTACACCCCTGGTCGAGCACCGAGGCATGGTCGCCGTGGACCGGCCACGGCTCGATAGCCACGACCGAGGTCCGGCCGCGGAGCAGGTCGGCGGCCAGGACGCCCACGGGGGCGCGGCGTTCGTGCCAACCGTTGGCGGCGGGGTCGCGCAGCGACAGGTACGACGGCACCTCCGCTGCGGCCAGCGCCTCGAGGTAGCGATGCCGAGCGGCCATCGGGAGCACCACGGTCGTGATGCCGGTCTCGTGGGGCGGCACCACGAACCAGTCATTGCTCACGGCCCGTGCGGCGTCCGTCGCCAGGGTGAGTGCCGCGGCACGCGCGGCGGCGGGCGTCACCCCGGCGGCGTCGTACGACGGCGTGGCCGGTGGCGCCGGTGGCGCGCGGTGGGCGAGTGCGGCGAACCGCGATCGGCCGGCGCGGCGCGCGAGCGCTTCCTCGAAGATCGAGAGCCACTGGCTAGCGATCGTGTCGGCGTCCCACTGCGCCGCGCTCTCGAGGGCGCCGGCGCCGAGCCTCCGGCGCAGGTCGTCGTCGGAGCCGAGCCGGAGCAGTGCGGCGGCCATCCCGGCGATCGACTCGGGCGCGACCAGCAGTCCATTGACCTCGTGGTGGACGATCTCGCGGGGACCGGAGGCGCAGTCGAAGCTCACGCACGGGACACCCGCGGCCATCGCCTCCTGGAGCCCGAGCGGGAACCCTTCGGCGCGCGAGGTCAGCGCACAGATGCTGGCCTTCGCCCACTCGCTGGCCATATCGGTGGTGTTGCCGGGGAGCTCGACGCGGTCCCAGAGCCCGCGCTTCCGGGTCTCGCGGACCAGGTGTGGCCGCTGGTGGCCCTGGCCCAGGATCCGCAGCCGCCACCCGGGCAGCTGGTCGGCGACCTCGCCGAAGGCGTGCACGAGCTTGGTGTACTGCTTCTCCATCACGAGCCGGCCGGCGGTCACGATCGTGCGCGAGTCGAGCAGCGAGCGCGGCGCGAAACCCTGCGGGAGCGCGTTGGGCATCGACACGATCTCCGGCGCGACCTCACCGAGTTCGCCGCGCAGCCACTCCGCGATCGACGGCGTCAGCAGCGCGACCACGTCCGCCCGCGGGGCGTTGACCAGCAGCGGCTCCATGCCGGACGTGCGCTGGGACGACGATCGGTGCTCCTGGTGGACGATCACGACGCGGTCGGGTGCGAGCGCGACGGCGCAGGCGAGCAGCGCGGGGGTGACCGTGACCAGCACCTCGCAGTCCACCGCGTGCAGCCCGCGTTCGAGCCCGACGTCGGTGAGGGCCGAGAACTGCTTGTCCCAGCGCCGGGGGACCAGCGCCGACTCTCGCTGGTGGAGCGCCTCGTCGTAGGGGACGGTCAGATCGACCAGGTGCTCGACAGTGACCCGCGGATCGATGGCGAACGCCGGCACGTCGGCGGCCTTGACGACGCTCAGGATCGTGACGTCGTGCCCTGCCGCCGCGAGGGCGTTCGCCTGGGTGATGGCGGAGCGCTCGGTGCCGCCCTGCTTGTGTGCGGACTGGACCAGGAAGGTGACCTTCACCCCTGCCTCACCCTGCCTCGGGGTCGATCGACCGGAGTGCGAGCAGGCCGTCGGGGTTCCAGCGCAGCCGGGCCCGCGGGTGCTCCGGCGGCTGCCCGTCGTCGGCCGGGTCGGCGTACAGCTCGGGCAGCAGGACCGCCCGGTTGGGGTCGGCGAGGTCGTTGGCCCGGCGCCGGACCCGCACCCAGCCGTCCTCGGTGCCGAGCGCCACCCGGAGTACGCCGAAGTACCCGGCGGGCAGATCGTCGACACCGATCAGCGTCTCGACCAGCCCTTCGTGGGCGGTCGCCGGCAACGTGGCGAGAGTCTGGTCGTCGGTGTCGAGCAGCAGCAGGTGACAGCCCGGCTCGACTGCGTCCACCGGCCTGATCCGCAGGTGGATCCGGCCGTCACGTTCGTCGACGGCATCCAGTTCGGCGGTGGCCGGCTCGGTGCGCCGACGCAGCTGCAGCCGACCGTCGTCGCGGCGTACGACCTCCCAGCGGGTGACGCCGTCCGGCGCAAGCGGGGTGCGGGTGAGCGGGTCCGCCGACCGGTCAGCGAGCTCGACGCCGGCCTGGCCGGCGAGCACGTCGTACGTCGACCCGGTGAGCGCCCCCAGGTCGTAGGGCTCGGCGCCGAGATCGGTCACCTCGCCGGTGTCCACGTCCCGCACCGATACCGGACCCTCGACGTCGAGCCAGAGGTGGGCGCCGTCGAGCACCGCGGCGTACGTCGCGTCGACGGCGGCCCCTTCGCGCCGCCGGAGCGCTCGGCCGAGCGATTGCCTCAGTGGGTTGGGCACGGCCTAAATGATGGAGGCGCCTTCGCCGCCGCCGGCCTGCTCGTCGAAGTTCTCCTGCTCCATCAGGTGCAGCACGGGGACCTGCAGGCGACGCCGGGCCTTGGACGTCCAGTCGCGACGGAGCAGCTCGGCGACGAAGTGCTCCTCGGTGAAGATGATGACCTCGCGGCCGTCGACCTCAGTGACCTTGGCGGCCAGCGCGTCGACCGGGTCGCCGGTCACGAGTTCGCCCACGGCGCCCGAACCAGTGGCCTTGAGCACCGTGACGGCGTTGGCCAGCTCGCGCTCGGTGTCCGAGCGCGCCTCGTCGATGATCTCCTGCGGGTCGATCTCCGGCAGCGGCAGCGGGCGCCCGGCGACGAGGTCGGGCTCGAGCCCACCGGTGGCGCCGAGCGCCGCCTGCACCCGGGCGGGGCCGTCGGCCAGCGGCATCAGCACGTGGTAGACGACCGGGTCTTCGATCCCCTCGTGCAGGGAGTGGACGCGGGCGGCGTCGTCCTCGGTGAGGTTCTCCTCGACGAGCAGGATGACGGCGTAGTCGGTGTTGCTCTCCGGTGCGTTCTCGGCCACGGGGTCGAGCCTAGTGGTGCGGGCTAATGCCCGCCGCTCAGCACCTCGCCGAGGTCGTAGGACGCGATCTCCTCCAACTGCTCGTAGCCGCACGACTCCGGGTCGCGGTCGGTCCGCCAGCGCTTGAACTGGGCCGTGTGCCGGAAGCGGCGTCCCTCCATGTGCTCGTAGCCCACCTCCAGCACCCGCTCGGGGCGCAGCGGCGTGAACGAGAGGTCCTTGCCCTGACTCCAGCGGCTCTGGGTGCCCGGGACCCGGTCGGGGTTCGCGGTCAGGAACTCCTGCCAGCGCCCCCACGGATGCTCGGTGAGCGGGCAGACCAGCGGCTGCAGCTCCTCGATCAGCTCGGCCCGCCGGGCCTCGGTGAAGCTGGCGGCGACGCCGACGTGCTGGAGCTCGCCGTCGGCGTACAGGCCGAGCAGCAGACTGCCGAGGAGCGGCCGCTCGGGAGTGGAGTTCTTGTGCTCGCGGTACCCGGCCACCACGACGTCGGCGGTGCGGGCGTGCTTGATCTTCATCATCACCCGGCCGTTCTGGGTGTACGGCGCGTCGAGCGGCTTGGCGATGACGCCGTCGAGCCCGGCGCCCTCGAACTGCTCGAACCAGCGCTCGGCCTCGGCGGGATCGTTGGTGGTCCGAGTCAGGTAGCACGGCCCCTCGGTGCCGAGCCCGCCCAATGCCTCCTCCATCGCGGCCCGCCGTTCGCGCAGCGGCCGGTCGATGTACGACTCGTCCCCGAGCGCGAGCAGGTCGAACGCCACGAACCCGGCCGGCGTCTTCTCGGCCAGCATGTCCACCCGGCTCTTCGCGGGATGGATCCGTTCCTGGAGCACCTCGAACTCCAGCCGGTCGCCGATCGCGACGAACACCTCACCGTCGAGGACCACCCGCTCCGGGAGCTGCCGCTTCACGGCCTCGACCAGCTCGGGGAAGTACCGCGTCAACGGCTTCGTGTTGCGGCTGGTCAGCTCCACCTCGTCTCCGTCGCGGAACACGATGCACCTGAACCCGTCCCACTTCGGCTCGAAGAGCAGTCCGTCGAACTTCGCCGGATCGGGTATGCCCTTGACCGACTTCGCGAGCATCGGCTGGACGGGCGGCAGCACGGGGAGGTCCACAGATCCGAGCCTAGGCGGCGGCGCCGGGTACCGGCACGACCATGACCATGACCGCAGACTTCCAGCCGGGGTGTCCCGCTGACTGCTGACCTCGTCTACCTCGTCGCGGGCGTGAGCCTGCTCCTGGCGATCGTGCTGCCCGACCTGCTGGACCGATGGGCTATTTCGGCGCCGATGGTCCTCGTGGGCGTCGGGATGGTGCTCGGGCTCACGTCACTGCCCGACGACCTGCCGCTGGACCCTCAGGCCAACCGGGTCGCCATCGAGCACGTCACCGAGCTGGTGGTGATCGTGGCCCTCATGGGCGTGGGGCTGGCCATCGACCGACCCTTGGACCTGCGACGACGCAGCAGTTGGCGACGCTGGGCACCGACCTGGCGGCTGCTCGCGGTGGCGATGCCGCTCACCATCGCGGCGACGGCTCTGCTGGGCTGGGCGGCTGGGCTGGCCGCGCCGGCGGCGCTACTCCTGGGGGCGGTGCTTGCACCGACCGACCCGGTGCTCGCCTCCGACGTGCAGGTGGCCGGCCCGCAGACCGGCGACCACGAGGTCGACGAGACCGACGAGGTGCGGTTCACCTTGACTTCGGAGGCGGGGCTCAACGACGGGCTCACCTTTCCGTTCGTGTACGCCGCGATCTTGCTCGCCACGGAAGGGACGGTGGAGCACTGGGGGCTGGCGTGGGTGGGTTGGTACCTCGTCGGCAAGGTGGTCCTCGGCGTCGCCGTCGGCATCGTGGTCGGTCGGCTGCTGGCGATGGTGGCGTTCCGGTCGCGAAGCCGATCGCTGCGCGTGGCCGAGCGAGGCGAGTCCCTGCTGGCGCTGGCCGCGCTCGTCGCGTCGTACGGCGCTGGGCAGGTGGTCGGGGGCTATGGCTTCCTGTCCGTCTTCGCCTGCGCGATGACCTTCCGATCGGCAGAGCGGGACCACGACTACCACGCCGCGATGCACGAGGTGGCCGAGCGGCTGGAGCGGCTGCTCACCCTGTTCGTCCTGATGGTGCTGGGGATCGCGCTGACCCGCGGTCTGCTGACCGCGCTCGACTGGCGTGGTGTCGCGATCGGGCTGGCCCTGCTCCTCGTGATCAGGCCAGGCATAGCCCTCTTCGCGCTCCGGGTGTTCAACCGCTCCGATGCGGTCTCGCGTGCGGAGCAGTCGGCGATCGCGTTCTTCGGCGTGCGTGGCGTCGGCTCGGTCTACTACCTGGCCTACGCCTCGGGTGAGGACCCAGTGCTGGCACAGGACTGGCTCTGGTCCACGGTCGCGTTCACCGTCGTGGCGTCCGTCCTCCTGCACGGAGTGCTCGCCACACCGGTCATGTCGCGTCTGGACCGACGCGACCGGGTCAGGGGCGGAAGACGATCTTGATCGCCCCGTCCTCCTTCTTCTGGAACGTCGCGTAGGCGTCAGGCGCCTCGTCCAGAGAGAGGTGGTGGGTGGCGAAGCCCTCGACCCCGAGGACGTCGTCGTCCTGCTGGAGCAGCCGGAGGATGTCGTCGCTCCAGCGCCGCACGTTGGCCTGGCCCATCCGCAGGTGCAACTGCTTGTCGAACATCTGCATCATGGGCAACGGGTCCGCGGCGCCGCCGTACACGCCGACGATCGAGACCGTGCCGCCGCGGCGGACGCAGTCGAACGCCGAGAGCAGCGCCTCGAGCCGGTCGGTGCCCGCATTGGTCATCAGCGGCTCGGCGATTCGGTCAGGCAAGAGCCCGACAAGCTTCTGCAGGACCTTGGTCCCGCCGGAACCGTGGGCCTCCATGCCCACGGCCTCGATCACCGCGTCCGGGCCGCGGCCGCCGGTCGCGTCGCGCACCACTTCGGCCAAGGTGGTGCCGTCGAGCGAGCCGATGTCGATCACCTCGGCGCCCCGACCCGCGACCCGCTGAAGACGCTCCGGGACGAGGTCGGCCACCAGCACCCGATGCCCGCGGTGCAACGCGATCCGCGCGGCCATGTCGCCGATCGGCCCGGCACCGAGCACCAGGACCGTGTCGCCGTCCGAGATCCCGGCGTACTCGACGGCCTGCCACGCCGTGGGCAGGACGTCGCTGAGGTAGACGAACCGGTCATCAGGCGGACCGTTGGGGACCTTGATCGCCCCGTAGTCGCCGTGCGGAACGCGGAGGTACTCCGCCTGCCCGCCGGGCACCTGGCCGTAGAGCTTGCTGTACCCGAGCAGGCTGGCGCCGGTCCCGAACTCGTGGTTCTGGGTCGTCTCGCACTGGCTCTGCAGTCCGTGGTCGCACATCCAGCAGTGACCACAGCTGATGTTGAACGGCACCACGATGCGGTCGCCGACATCCAGGTGCCGGACCCCCGAGCCGACCGCCTCGACCACACCCATCGGCTCGTGCCCCACGATGTCGCCTGGCTCCATGAATGGGGCCAGCACCTCGTAGAGATGTAAGTCAGAGCCGCACAGGCCCGTCGTCGTCACCCTGATGAGTACGTCGGTCGGCTGCTCGATCGTCGGGTCCGGGACGGTCTCCACCCGGATGTCCTTGGCTCCCTGCCAGGTCACGGCTCGCATGGTGGGTCCGGTGTCCACGGTCGTCGGTGGAGACCCTCACCCGGAAGGGTGCTGTTGGAAAGGTCGCGCAGCCAGCCGCGGTCGACCGTGACCATGCGCTCGCAGCCCGCGTGTGGACCAACTCATGCGAGTGGCTGGTGTCCGCAGGCCGCTGCTCGGTTACCTCCGACCTGTGAGCACTACGACGCGTCTGGTCCATGCCGCCCCCGCCAAGGTCTGGGAGGTGCTGGCCGACGGCTGGCTCTACCCGCTCTGGGTGGTCGGGGCTACGCGGATGCGCGATGTCGACGACTCCTGGCCTGCGGTCGGCTCGAGGTTGCACCACTCCGTGGGCACTTGGCCGCTGGTCATCGACGACAAGACCGAGGTGGGGGAGTGCCAGCCCGAGCACCTTCTGAAGCTGCGAGCGCACGCCTGGCCCGCCGGTCGGGCCGACGTCACCCTGCGGCTGCAGCCGGTCGGCACCGAGACCGAAGTGGTCATGGAGGAGCACGCGGCGTCCGGCCCCGGCGCTCTGGTGCCCACGCTTGTCCAGGACCCGCTCCTGCACTGGCGCAACACCGAGGCGCTGCGCCGACTGGCCTACCTCGTCGAGCAAAGATAGATAGGGACGTCCGGTGGGATTCACCCCCACGGGTGAGGAAGCTCGCCCGCCGGCGGGATACCTGGACCGCGTGACCACGATCGATTCGAAGTTCGCCGACTTCGAAGGGCTGCGCATCGAGTACGACGACCGGGTACTCGCGCCTCGACCGTGGACTGCCGCTCAGTCGCGCTGGGCCGCGGAGTTGATCCGGTCGGCGCCGCCCGGACCGGTGCTGGAGCTGTGCGCCGGCGCTGGTCACATCGGTCTGCTCGCGGTGACCCTCGCACCCCGGCCGCTCGTCTGCGTCGACGCCGATGCGGCGGCCTGCTCCTACCTGCGACGTAACGCGGCACTGGCCGGCGTTCCGGTCGACGCGCGTGAGGGGCGGATGGACGAGGCGCTCTCACCTGATGAGGAGTTCGCGGTGATCATCGCGGACCCACCATGGGTGCCGACTGCTGATGTCCACCGCTTCCCAGCGGATCCCGTCACCGCCATCGACGGCGGCACCGACGGCCTGGACCTCGCGCACGCCTGCCTGGAGGTCATCGACGCCCACCTCGTGATGGCCGGCTCTGCTGTCCTCCAGGTGGGGCCGCGCCAGGCCGACCGGTTCGCGGAGCTGGTCAGGGCCTACGACGAGCTTGAGGTGGTCGATGTCCGCGAGTTCGAAAGCGGCACGCTCGTCCGGGTCGACCGGGTGGTGGCCTCCGTCGCCTGACTCGGCGGCGAGCGTCAGGGCCGCAGCTTCTTCGGTAGCACCTTGTGGGTGCCGTCGCACCACGGCTTCGAGGCCGATCGACCGCAGCGGCAGACGGCGGACACCGGGCGCGTCGTCGCGTGCTCGACGCCGTCCTCGTCGGTGACCACGTGATCGCCGCGCAGCAGCATCGGGCCGCCCGGGCAGAGCACGACGTCGGAACGCTTGTCTGTCGTGGTCACGCGCTCACACCCCAGCCGTCGAGCAGCCGCCGAGCTACGCGGTCCTCGAGATCGAGGCAGGCCCAGGCGCCGAACCAGATGTCGGGCTCGAGGGGCGGCTCCTCGCGCACCAGGGTCACGCAGACGTCGCGCAGGGCGACCTGCTCGTGCACCGCATCGGCCTCGACGTGCTCGGTGTAGTAGCCGACCATCTCCGCAGGGAAGCCGAGTCGCTGCAACCCCTGCGCCATCCGACGCGACGGCATCGAACTGGTTGCCTCGAACGCCGCGAGGTGGCCGACCGAGGCGCCCCGCAGTCGACGTTGCAGGCCGAACATCGACAGGGCGTTGTTCTGCTCGAGGACTTCGAGCGGCGACTCATCGACGTATGCGCCGGCTTCCGGACGGAGGCCGCTGGCCTCCATCCCCCGCGCAAACAGCTGCGCGTGGAGCCGGGCCGGGTCGCCGACGCCGTACTCGTCGTACTGCAGTTCGACCAACGGCGCCTTGGCCGCCACGGGCAGCCGCGGCACGGTGAACGTCGTGGGGTCCGCCTCCTTGAGGTGGTAGATCGAGCGCACCCGCAGGAGGTCGAGCACCTGGTCGTCAGTGGCCTCGGTCTGCACGTGTCGCGCCAGGGACGGGCCGTCGTGGCCGGCGAGCCAGTCGAAGAAGCCCGTCGCCAGTTCCACGCCATCGGGCACACCGGGCCAGCGGTCGCGTAGCGCGGCCTCCAGCTCGTCTTCCAGCCGCTGTCGCACGCGCAGCAGCTCGGGCTCGCGTTCGGCTCCGTCGTCGACCTCTGCGAAGCCGCCGTAGCTCAACTCGTGCAGCACCCACAGGGTCAGCGCCGCGTCGTCTGCCGACTCGGGCAGCGCGTCGATCCGCGGCACCGGTCGGACCGGCAGGTCGCGGAGCGCACCCAGGATGGCGTCTCCGAGCCGACCGCGCGGCTTGGGAAGATCTGTCACAGGTCGCCGGTATCCCGGGCGGATGGCAGGCAGCCAGTCTCCGGTCAAGATCCACCCCTAGGGGTGGATCTTGACCGGGGTGCCGGGTAGCCGGTTGAGCACCGCCGTGAGCTTGTCCTCGGTCTCACTGCCGATCTTCTCGAACATCACCTTGACCAACGGCGCGGCCAGCTTCGCTGCCCCGTTCATCTCGATGACCGCCTCATAGGTGACCTCGCTCCCGGATCCATCCGGTACCACGGTCATGGTGTCGGTCGACGTGGCGGTGTCGTTGGTGCCGACCAGCACGATCCGCTGGTCCGACAGCTCGGTGAGCTGATAGGTCAGCTCGGTGGAGATCCCGGCGATCTTGGACTCGTTGTGCCACTCGCTGCCGACGCGCACCGGACCGGCGTCGATGCGCGTGCAGCTCTGCGTCCCCGGATCCCACTCCTCGGCGTGGCTGAAATCCTTGAGATAGTCGATGACGACGCGCGGTGGCGGCGTGACGTTGAAGGTACGGCGCACGGTGGTCATGGGAGACCGGTACCCCGAGGCGCGTGTCGCCCAGTCCGCGGGACGTTGGCCAGGGCGAGCATCACGTGGAGGCTGCGCGCAGCTTCCCGAGCAGGGGTCGCGCCGCTTCTTCGAGGAACCGGTCCTGGCCTTCGTCGCCGACCTGGACCACCGCGACGTCGGTGAATCCGGCCTGCCAAAACGCTCCGACCGACTCCACGATCGCGTCGAGGTCCGGTCCGCACGGGATCGCCTCGGCGACGTCGTCGGGGGTGACGAACTGGCTGGCCGAGGCGAACCCGGCGGTCGTCGGCAGATCGGCGTTGACGTTCCAGCCGCCCCCGAACCATCGGAACTGCGCATGCGCGCGTTCCACCGCAGCCTTCTCGTCGGGGTCCCAGCAGATCGGCACCTGGCCGATCGCCCTCGCACCCTCGCCGATCGGCGTACTCCCGTCGGCGGCGTTCCACTCCTCGATCAGGTCCGCCTTCGGCTCGACGGCGATCAGATCGTCGGCCAGCGGGGCGAACCGGTCGGCGCTGCGTTCGCCGGACATCGCGATCGCGATGCGCACCTGCGCTTCGGGGAGGTCCCAGAGCCGGGCCGAGTCGACCGCGAAGTGGTCGCCGCGCCAGGTCACGAGGTCGCCACCGAACAGCGCACGGATGATCTGGACGGCCTCTTCCAACATCTCCTGCCGGGTCTCGACGGCGGGCCAGCCCTCGCCGACGGTGTGCTCGTTGAGGTTCTCTCCCGAGCCCAGGCCGAGGGTGAACCGGCCGTCCGACAACAGCCCCAACGTTGCCGCCTTCTGGGCCACGACGGCCGGGTGGTAGCGCATCGTCGGGCAGGTCACGTAGGTCATCAGCTCGACCCGCTCAGTCGCGTGCGCGACGGCGCCGAGGACACTCCATGCGTACGGCGAGTGGCCCTGCTCGGTCAGCCACGGCGAGTAGTGGTCGCTGCTGACCTCGAAGTCGAAGCCGGCCTCTTCGGCTGCCACGGCGTACCGCACCAGTTCCCGCGGGCCGGACTGCTCGGTCATCAGCGTGTACCCGAAGCGGGTCATCAGCCGAGCACATCGCTTGCGACGACTCGGCCGTGCTCGGTCTCGATGGCCGAGGCGAGCGTCGCGATGTCGGCATCGTCCAGCGCAACCCCGACCTCCGCGACGCCCTTGCGAAGCTCGTCCTCGATCGTGCTCTCGGTGGCGCCGTCCTGCCAGGACGTCACCCGGTCCACGACGTTCTGGATGGCGTCGAACTCCTCGTTGCTGCGTGGGGTCATGCGCGCGCCGGTACCCGCCTCCTCGCCCGCAGCACCTAACCCTTCGGGGTGGAAGCCTCGATGGGAGGTCGGGGTACTGGAGCGCGATGGAGAACCACATCGACGACGACCACACCAAGCTGATCGAACTGCTCGACGACATGTCCATCGGCATGCTGACGACCACCTCCGACGAGGGCATCTTGCAGTCGGTGCCCATGGCGCGGCAGGAGGGTCGAGGCGACCGCCGAGCTGTGGTTCATCAGCGCCCGCGACACGCGGCACGTGCGCGACATCCTGGCGCGACCCCGGGTCGGCCTCACCTTCTCGAGCCGGGCTGCGTGGGTCTCGCTGCACGGAACCGCCACCGTGGTCGACGACCGAGACAGGTTGGCCGAGTTGTGGACCACCTTCGCCGAGGCGTGGCTGCCCGGCGGTCCTGATGACTCGAACGCGACGCTCCTGCGGGTCGACCTCGAGGGTGGCGAGTACTGGGATACGCCCGGCGGCACCGTGGCGTCGTTGATCAGCCTCGCCAAGACGAAGCTCACCGGCGAGACGTACGACGCCGAGCACGGCACCGCGCAACTCTGAGCGGGCCAGCAGCCGCGGGCGTCAGCTGGCCAGCCGCTCGGCCACGTCGAGGACCCGCGTCACCAGGTGGTCGAGGGCGTCGCGGTCCACCTGCTCGAGTTCGGGCGTGTCTCCGGTGACCTTGCTTGCGCCGTAGGGGTTCCCGTCGGCGAACTTCACCTCGTCGGTGTACCCCGGCGCCACGATGATGCCGCCCCAGTGCATGAAGTTGGTGTACAGGCTGAGCAAGGTCGTCTCCTGGCCGCCGTGCTCGGTCTGGGAGGACGTGAACCCCGCGTAGACCTTGTCGGCCAACCCGCCGTCCTGCCAGAGCGGTCCGAGGGTGTCGATGAACGCCTGCAACTGGCTGGTCGCACTGCCGAACCTGGTGGGGGTCCCCATCAGCACCACGTCCGCCCAGGCGAGGTCGTCTGGTTCGGCCACGGGTGCGTTTTCGACCTCCGATCGGTGCGCCAGCCAGGCGTCCTGACCGGCGATCGCCTCCTCTGGAGCCGTCTCCTCGACGTGCCGCAGCCGGACGTCCGCGCCCGCCTTCTCCGCGGTCTCGGCGGCGCGCTCGGCCATCGCGTGCGTGGCTCCGGTCGACGAGTAGTAGACGATCGCGAGCTTGCTGGGCATCGGAGCTCCTCGGGGTGAGTGTCGGTTGACGCTTCAACCGGTAACCGCGAGGTGTGCCATTCAGGTCCACCCCTAGAGGTGAGGTGGGCGCCTCGCCGTCATGCGCTACTGGACATATCCGGGCGCAGCGGCGCCGGGACCCCTCGCACTGCAGCCACCGGCGCGAGGCCAGCCCGCCAGGGAGAGGCCAGCGCATGAGAGCAGTCGAGAAGATCTCCCGCGCCGAGCGCAAGCAGCGAACCACCGAACTGCTGCTCGAAGCGCACGCAACCGACGATCGAGAGCGCCGCGAGGCGCTGCTCGACGAGGTGATCCTGATCAACCGCGGCGTGGCAGAGGCCGTGGCCAACCGCTACCGAGGCCGGAGCGTCCCTGTCGAAGATCTGCACCAGGCCGCCTACGAGGGGCTGGTGAAGGCGGTGCACAAGTTCGACCCGACCGTCCGCCCCGACCTGCTGACCTACGCCGTCCCGACGATCCGGGGCGAGGTGCAGCGGTGGTTCCGCGACCAGAGCTGGATGGTGCGCCCGCCGCGCCGGCTCCAGGAGCGGCAGTGGAAGGTCAGCCGCAGCATCGCGCACCTCGAGCAGGAGCTCGGCCGCGAGCCGACCGACGACGAGCTTTTGCGCCGACGTCGAATGCACGCGCGCGGAACTCGACGAGACCATCCAGTCCTTCGGCTGCTTCCAGCCGCCGTCTCTGGACCGGCCGGTCGGTGGCGCGGACCGCGACCTCACGCTCGGCGACTCGATCCCCGACGAGGACACCGAGGACGGCGCGCTCGAGGCTCGGATCGCGCTCGCACCCGCCGTACGCCGCCTCAGCGACCGCGATCGCCGGGTCATCTATATGCGCTTCTTCGAGGACCACACCCAGGCTGAGATCGGCGACGAGCTGGGAGTGACCCAGATGCAGATCTCTCGGCTTCTGGAACGAATCCTTCGCGACCTCCGAGTGCAGCTCGCCTGACCGGTCTGTCGGGACCGACGTAGTCACGACGAAGCCGTGGGCGACGGCCTCGATCCGAGACCTTTGGGTACTCGGACAGAGAAGCATTGAGTGATGACCCAGAAGGAGAGCCCCATGTCCGATCTGCCCCAGCCCACCGATGGAACGTCGATCGCGAGCGGACCCTCGGAGGAGGCGCGGCTCGGCTCGACGACCGACAGCGGCGCGCCGGCGGTGAGCGACCGGAACAGCCTCACTGTCGGACCGGACGGTCCGATCGTGTTGCACGACGTGCACTTCCTGAACCAGATGGCCCACTTCAACCGGGAGCGGGTGCCGGAGCGGAACGTGCACGCGAAGGGCTCGGGCGCGTTCGGCGAGTTCGAGACCACCGAGGACGTCTCGGCGTACACGAAGGCGGCCCTGTTCCAGCCCGGGGTGAAGACCGAGATGCTGGCCCGCTTCTCGACGGTCGCGGGCGAACAGGGATCGCCCGACACCTGGCGCGACCCGCGGGGGTTCGCGCTGAAGTTCTACACATCCGAGGGCAACTACGACCTGGTCGGCAACAACACTCCGGTGTTCTTCATCCGGGACACGATGAAGTTCCCGCACTTCATCCGCTCGCAGAAGCGGCGGGGTGGATCCGGGTTGCGGGACAACCACATGCAGTGGGACTTCTGGTCCCTCAACCCGGAGTCCGCCCACCAGGTGACCTACCTGATGGGCGATCGCGGCATCCCGCGGTCGTACCGGCACATGAACGGCTATGGCTCGCACACCTATCTATGGGTCAACGCCGCGGGGGAGAAGCATTGGGTCAAGTACCACTTCCACAGCGACCAGGGCGTCGAGGGCCTGACCGACCAGGACGCGACGAAGATCGCCGGCGAGGACGCCGACTTCCACCGTCGCGACCTCTACGACGCCATCGAGCGCAACGAGTTCCCGTCCTGGACCCTGTCGGTGCAGCTGATGCCGTACCGCGACGCCGCGACGTACCGGATCAACCCCTTCGACCTCACCAAGATCTGGCCGCACGCTGACTATCCACTGGTCCGGGTCGGCACCATGACACTCAACCGCAACCCGGAGAACTTCTTCGCCCAGATCGAGCAGGCTGCGTTCGAGCCTTCGGCACTTGTCCCGGGCATCGGCTTCAGCCCCGACAAGATGTTGCTGGGCCGCGCGTTCGCCTACTCCGACACCCACCGTCACCGAATCGGCGCCAACTACCTCCAACTCCCGGTCAACCGGCCCCACGTCGAGGTGAACACCTACACCCAGGACGGGCCGATGGCCTACGAGCACCGTGGCGACGACCCCGTCTACGCACCCAACAGCGAGGGACGTGGGTACGCCGACCAGGTCGGTGAGGTCGAGGAGTCGTGGGAGAGTGACGGCGCGATGGTCCGGCAGGCATACACGCTGCGGCCTGACGACGACGACTTCAGTCAGCCCGGCGCACTCGTGCGAGAGGTGTGGGACGACGAACAGCGCGAGACGTTCGTCAATACCGTCGCCGGCCACCTGCTCGGCGGTGTGCAGGGCGAGGTCCTCGAGCGAGCCTTCGCCTACTGGAGTGCTGTCGACCCTGACTGCGGGAAGCGCATCGAGGAGATGGTCCGCCAGGACGCCGACCTCGGTGGACCCGGCGGACAGCCCGACGCCGCGCTCGAGCATGCGTCCGCTCCGATCGTGGAGACCGATACGCACGCCGGGTCGTAGGCGCGACGGCACCTGCCGGACGAGCGTGAGAGCCGTGTCGTCCTGGTAGTCAGCGCCGCTGGAGCCCCTTGTCGATCAGGTCGACCATCCACGCGAAGCTGTCGTCGACGCTGGCGTCGATCATGAATCCTCCTGCTGCCTCCACGGTCGCGAATCCGTGGAGCGAGCTGCGGATCATCCGGAGAGCGTGGATCTCGTCTGCTGGATCGAGGTCGTAGCCGCGGAGCACGGCGGAGAGAGAGGCGAGCACGCGTTCGCCGGCGGGGATGAGTGGATCGTCGGGACCTGTGGGCCGGGCGGTGTCGCCGGCCGCGTAGCGGCCTGGGTGTTGTTCGATGAACGTGCGCATCGCCTGCGCCGCGGCCAGGAGCGCGTCTCGGCCGGCGCGGCCCTGGGTCGCGTCCCGGATGGCGTCGCCGAGCTGGGTCATGGCGAGGACGCCGATCCGATGGGAGAGGTCGGCCAGGCTGGCGACGTGCTTGTAGAGCGAGGGTGTCTTGACGCCGAGCCGCTCGGCGAGTTGGCCCATGCTGAGGTTGTCGAGGCCGACCTCGTCGGCGAGGGCTGCTCCCGCCTCGGTGACTGTCGCCGGTCTGAGTCCCGCCCTAGGCACGCGGCAACGCTCGGGCGAGGAAGGGGAGCACGAGCGCGATCACCTCGTCGGGGCTCTGGGCGTGTGGGTAGTGCCCGACTCCGTCGAGGACGACGAGCTCGCCCACGCCTGCGGGTAGGTCGGCGATGATCTTCTCGCCCTCCTCACGCGGATCGGCCCAGTCGGGGTCGAGGCTGCCCTGGACCACGAGGACCGGGCAGCTGACGTGCGCGAGCTGCATCCCGGCGTCGACAGGGCTGGTGCGAGTCATGGCTTGGAACGCCTTCATCCGACCAGGCTCGCTCAGCTTCGTCTCGATGCGCGCCAACTCCGCGGGCCAGTCCGACGGCTTCTCCGGGTAGGCCAGGTCCAAGTAGCCCGTCCAGGCCGACAGGCTCCCGAAGAGCATGGCTCGCATCAATCGAAGCGAACCGCTCCGGTAGCGCCCGGCCCTGAGCAGTGCGCCGAGCGGGACTGACTGCTTGCGCGTGAACGGCGCCAGCTCGACGAGCCCGCTGATCAGCTCGGGTGCCTGAGCAGCGGCGATGGTCGCCGCGCCGCCGCTGATCGATTGGCCTACGATCACGGTTGGACCACCCAGGTGCCCGACTACGGCAACGAGGTCGCCGGCGATATCGGTGCGGCTGTAGCCGTCCCAGCCGAGGCTGGAGTCGCCACACCCACGGATGTCGACGTTGGCGACCCGGTAGCCGGCCGCTGCGAGCGCCGGGGCCACGAAACGGTAGGAGTGCCGGCTGTCGCCCATCCCGTGCGCGAGCACGACCAGCGGCCCGTCCCCGGTCAGGTCGTAGGTGATCGTGTTTCCGTCGATCGTCAGCTGCTCGATCATGTCGCCCTCCGACGCCGTGGCTTAGTGAATTAGGTAAAAAGCTAAGCTAATTAGCTTCAGCGATCAAGAGCCGTGCCGCAGTCGGAAGTCGGCGCCTATAGCGCACAGTGCTATAGTCCTCGGGTGTCTGATGGCGGTGAGGTGCTGCGGCGGGTGATGCTCGAGACTGGCACCACGCAATCGACACTTGCCAGGATGAGCGGAGTCCGGCAGCCCACCATCAGCCAGATCTTGTCTGGGCGCATTGGTGTCAGTGACGACCAGGTACGCCGGCTGTTGTCCTGCATGGGCTACAAGCTCGAGGTCGTACGCCGACCTGTTGGGCACAGGCTGACCAGGTCAGAGGAGCGTTCGTGGCGGCTGCACCGACGGATCTCTAGCCACCTGACCCGTGGCTCTTTGAGTGAGTGGTCGGCGATCATCCGCAACAACTTGGTGCGCCTGGAGTCGGGCAGCCGAGGCGAGCCGCACCTCAGCAACCTGCGCGAGTGGCGACGTCTTCTGGACGATGAAGAACTGCTGGGCCTGCACCGGGTGCTCACCGGCCTAGATCGACACAGCATCGAGATGCGCGAAGTGTCCCCGTTCGGGGGGGTCCTCTCCCAAGAGGAGCGTCGACAGGTGCTGGAGCACGCGGGCTGATGCGACGCGACCAGCTCGAGCACGCCGAACGCTAGCCGCGAGCAAATTCAGCTCGGCGCCGCCGTCAGGCGTCGACTGGCTCCCGGCCGGCGAGGACGGCGGTCCGGTGGGCGTTGTTGGCCCGGACCTCCTGGTACGCCGCGACTGCGGCGATCTGGGAGTTCACCTCGAGCTTGCGCAAGATGGCCTTCACCTGGCTGCGGACGGTGGCCTCGGTGACCTCGCCGCGCTCGGCGATGGCGCGGACGGCCAGGCCCTCGTAGAGCTGCTGGAGGACCTCTTCCTCACGCCCGGTGAGGCTGTCGACCCGGGCGGTGAGCTCGCCGCGGTACTGGGCGAAGTTGCGCCAGGAGTGGATCAGCTCGCGTCGGCCACCCTCGGTCGAGTGGGTGCGGCCACCGGCGAGGTCGCCGACCAGGCCGCACAGCGCGTTCAGCCCGGTGTCGGAGGAGACCACGAGGGACGCGCCGCGCTCGTACAGCGCACCCCAGGCCGGTCCCTCGGGGACGCCGGCCAGCACCAGCCACGGCACGTCCAGCACGCCGATGAGCATCTGGGCACCGCGCACCTGCGAGATCTTCGACAGGTCGCTCACCAGGATCGCGACGTCCGGAGGTGGGCCGGCCGACCGGCGGGTCCGCCGTACCCGGAACGGGTTGGGAGCCGAACCGGCCCTGGCATCGTCGACCGGAGGCCAGCGGACCACGACCGCGTCGTGGCCGCGCGCCTCCAACGCCTCCCGGACGGCCTCGGCGACCAGGCGCTGGTCGGCTGCGACCGCGACCCGGTACGACGTGAGATCGGGGAACGCGAGGCGCATCCCGTCCGATTCCATGGAGCGTCCTTCCGGTGCGGGGGATCGTGGGTGGTGCTGGAATGTGATACTCGCCGCATGGGATCGCCCGATCTCACCTAGGAGGGTGAACCCACCTGAAATTAGGGATGCCACCAGGCCCGTACGACCAGGGGTTCAAATAGTCCGAATGGGTCATACGCGTCCTCATTTTTCGGGATAGCGTCCCTTCTCGATCCCCCTGATTCACGTATGGCTCCCGACCGGGGGCGTCCAAGCCACATCTGGACCCACCGTCGGGATATGAAGTCGGTCGAGCCGCGCGACGGGGTGCGGGTCAACTGTGAGGCTCCCTCGGGAGTCACGCGGTCTGGTCGACCGGCCGGACTGGGGGATAAGAGAATGCTCGGTGTCGACGTCCGCAAGGACGTACGCACGGTGCTGGCGCTGGGACTGGCGGTCGTCGGGCCGGTGTCCCTCGCGCTGCTGTTGATGCTGAACTCCCGCGGCCCCAACGCCGCGATGCGCAGCAGCGAGATGGTGACCTACGCGCTGGTCCTCGCCGCGTCGGTGTTCGTGTACTTCCACTGGCGGATGGTCGGCGTCGCACCCTCGCAGGGTTCGCGCCGGCTGGCCGGCTGGCTGACCGTCGCGTTGCTCGCGGCCTCGCTGCAGAAGCTCGGCCAGGTCGCCATGATCGACCCGGTCCCGGCCGTGTGGCGCGACTTCTGGCCGCTGGTCTCCCAGACCGTGATCCTGGTCGTGCTGATCGCGATGACCTACCTCGCCGCCCGCGTCGACGTGCCCCGCGACCCGGCGCTTCTCGGCGCCATCGGCGGGCTGCTGCTGACCGGCGGCACCATCGTGGTCCTGAGGTTCACCGACCCGTCGCTGCCCTCGCGGACCGGCATCCAGCTGCTCAACGCGCTGATGCTGCTGGCCGGCGTGATGCTCGCCTGGACGATCTGGCAGCGCACCCACGTGTCCGCCAAGGTGCGCGGCCAGCTGGCCCTGGCCGCCGTCCTCCTGACTCTCGCGCAGAGCCTGGCCCACCTCGACACCCACAACCGCTGGGTCGTAACCCTCGCGGTGGTGGCCAACTTCCAGGGCGCGCTGGTCCTGCTCACCCTGAGCCAGTCGCTGCTGCGCAGCTCGATCCTCGGGCACCAGGACGAGCTGATGATGCTCCAGGAGACCCTGGCCAAGGCGCGGGCCGACGTACTCGAGGAGCGCGAACTGCTCCACGAGGTCGGCTCCACGGTCGCCGGGATCACCACCGCATCGCGGGTGATGTCGCAGGACTCGCGGCTCACCCACGAGCGTCGCCAGCGGCTCGAGCAGATGCTCACCGCCGAGCTGGCCCGGCTGGACCGGCTGATGACCTCGCGGCACCCCGAGCCGGCTCGGGTGATCGACGTGTCCGAGGTTGTCGAGCCGCTCGTGACCAGCCACCGGGAGCGCGGCCTCGACGTGCAGTGGACGCCCCAGGAGCTGCACGCCGTGGGCGACCCCGACGACCTGGCCGAGGTGGTCAACATCCTCCTCGAGAACGCTCGGCGCCACGGTGGCCAGACGGTGCTTCTGGAGGTCTCCGACTCCGACGGGTACGTCGAGGTCACGTGCTCCGACAACGGGCCCGGCATCGCCGACGAGGTCCGACCCCAACTGTTCGACTCCGGCGCGCGCCGGAGCGATTCCCCCGGACAGGGTCTCGGCCTGTCCATCGCGCAACGCCTCATGTCCGAATGTGGAGGCAGCCTCGAACTGGCTGACTCCGTCCGTCCCGGAGCGACCTTCGTCGCCCGCCTGCCGATGAGCGAGATGGCCCATGTCGCAGTCCACCACGTCGCGTAGCTCCTGCAGGATCGTGATCCTCGAGGATCACGTCCTGTTCGCCGAGTCGCTCGAGCTAGCCATGACGGTCGAGGGGTACGACGTGCGCCGGGTGACCATCCCGGAGCGCGAGCAGTCGCCCAGCGCCCTGATCACCCAGGTGCTGCGGCAGCGGCCCCGGGTCGTGCTCCTCGACCTCGACCTCGGTCAGTTCGGGAGCGGCGAGAAGCTGATCGCCCCGCTCGCCCAGGCCGGCGTCAACGTCGTCGTCGTCACCGGGTCGCTCGACCGGGCCCGGTGGGGTGACGCGGTCCGCCTCGGCGCCCGCAAGGTGCTCGCCAAGTGGCGGCCGCTCAACGACATCCTGGCGACCGTCCGGCGCCTCAACCAGGGGCTGCAGGTGATGTCGCGCGAGGAGCGCGAGGAGCTGCTCCAGGCCTGGGCGACCGAGCGGTCGCACCTGGTCGAGCTGGAGGGACGCCTCGACCAGCTGACCGTGCGCGAGCGCGAGGTGCTCGCCCACCTGATGAAGGGCCGGACGGTGCGCGAGATCGCTGCCGTCGGCGTCGTCTCGGAGGCGACGGTCCGCACCCAGGTGAAGGCGATCCTCGCCAAGCTCGACGTCACGTCCCAGATCGCGGCCGTGGGCCTGGCCCACCAGGTCGGTTGGAGGCCGCCGCAGCTCGCGGCCTGAGCGCGCGCACCGAGCAACCGCCGTTCGGCGGTTGGTGGCGCGCGCCCGCACGACGCGGCCCAACGCACCTGGGCCGCAACCGCGCAGGAAAACATGCCTGAAATGCGGCATGAACTCCTGACGCGAGATTTCTAGGTTGGTGCTCTGACATCTGAGACCGGGGGGCTCATGACTACGACGACCGGGTTGCCGACGGTGACGTCCGCACTACGCGAGACAGTCGACCTGGCACACCCAGCGCGACTGGTGCCGGCTCGGGTTCGGGCCGCGCGCACGCCGTGGGTCCTGGGCTCGGCCGACGTCCTGGCCGCGGCGCTCACGGCGGCGGTGGCCGGCCTGGTGCTGCCCGCCTGGTCGCCGTTCGAACTGCTGGCCCTGGTGGTCGTCTGGCCGCTGGCCGTCGCGATCTCCGGCGGGTACACGACGATCGGCGGATCCCCCAACGCCGTTCGGCCCAAGGCGCTGCTGCGCGCCGGTGCCCTCGCCGGGCTCGTCGCCTGGACCGCGATCGCGATCTCTCCGAACCTCGGTCCGGACACGACCGCCGAGGCGGCGCGCTCGGTGCTGCTGGTGGTGGTGGTGGCGCCGATCGCCTCGATCGTGATCCGGCGTACCGGTCAATTGCTGGCCGTGCACCAGGCCCACCGGGTGGTCCTGGTCGGTGACGCCGCCGGTCTGCACCCGTTGCTGCAGGAGGCGAAGCGGGCCGCGAGGTCGCCGCGCTCGGACATCCTGCCGGTTGCGGTCTGCCTGGCCGGCGACCAGCCGCTGTGCCCCGACGCGGTCATCGGGCTGGCCGACGACCTCACCATCTGGGTCGGCACCGACAACCTGCTCGAGGTGGTGCGTGAGCACCGCGCCGACGCCGTCGTGGTGGCGCCTGGCGGCAGCATCGACCACGCCCACCTGCGCCGCTGGGCCACCTGGCTCCAGGACAACGACACCGAGCTGCTGGTCAGCAGCGGGATGCGCGACGTCGCCCCGAGCCGGGTCGCCGTCTCGGCCATGGGCGGGCTCCAGGTCCTCCGGGTTCGCCCCGCCGCGATCGCCGGCGCGACGCACGCCCTGAAGAACGCGATGGACCGGATGGCCGCCGCCTTCCTGCTCTTCATGTTCGCCCCGCTGCTCCTCGTGCTCGCCGTCATGGTGCGGCGCGACTCGACCGGGCCGGCGCTGTTCACCCAGCTGCGTGTGGGTCAGGACGGCGAGCTGTTCAAGGTCTTCAAGTTCCGCACCATGTGCCAAGGGGCCGACGCGGTCGTCGACGAGCTCGCCGACGACAACGAGTCCGACCGGGCCGGGGTGCTGTTCAAGATGCGGCAGGACCCGCGCATCACCCGCCTCGGTGGGGTGCTGCGGAAGTACTCCCTCGACGAGCTGCCCCAGCTGATCAACGTGGTCCGTGGCGAGATGTCGCTCATCGGCCCGCGACCCGCACTGCCCTCGGAGGTCGACGCGTACGCCCCGGACGTCCGGCGCCGGCTCGCCGTCCGCCCCGGGCTCACCGGCCTCTGGCAGGTCTCCGGCCGCTCCGACCTGTCGTGGGAGGACACGGTCCGACTCGACCTGCAGTACGTCGACAACTGGTCGTGGACCCTGGACCTCAAGATCGCGCTCAAGACCTTCCGCGCGGTCCTCACCCACCAGGGCGCGTACTGACCCTGGCGTGAGCTGACGGGTGCGGGGGTCAGACCACCCCGTGCTCGGACAGGTAGGCGAGGATCGGCTCGGCCAGCTCGGGCCGGCAGACGATCAGGTCGGGCAGGTAGACGTCGTCCTGGTTGTAGCGCAGCGGTGAGCCGTCCACGCGCGAGGTGAACAGGCCGGCGGCGCGGGCCACGGCGACCGGGGCGGCGGAGTCCCATTCGTGCTGGCCGCCGGCGTGCACGTAGGCGTCGGTGATGTCCCGCGCCACCGAGATCACCTTGACGCCGGCCGAGCCCATCGGCACGGTCTCGGCGCCCAGGGTCGCGACCAGCCCGTCGGTGAACGCCGGTGGGCGGCTGCGCGAGACCGCGATCCGCGGCCGGCTCGCGCTGCTCGGCGGGACCTTCGGCGGATCGGCGGTCGTGAACGTCTCGCCGAGCGCGGGCTGGGCCACCGCGCCGGCGACCAGCTCGCCGGACTCCCAGAGCGCCACGTGCACCGCCCAGTCGTCGCGCGGCGGCTCGGAGAACTCGCGGGTGCCGTCGAGCGGGTCGACGATCCAGACCCGGCTGCTGGTGAGCCGCGCCTTGTCGTCCTTGCCCTCCTCGGACAGCACCGCGTCACCGGGCCGGTGCTCGGCCAGGAGCGACATCAGCAGCTCGTGGGCGGCGAGGTCGCCGGCGTCCTTGAGCTCGCGACCCTCGAGGCCCTCACCCCGCACCTCGAGCAGGCGGCGCCCTGCGGTCTCGGCGAGCCACCCAGCGAGCAGGTGATCGTCAGCGTCAGTGGGCGGCGTACCGGGATCGAAGGTCACACCCACCACCCTAAGGTGATCAAGAGTTGAACCGCTGCTGGGTCTCAGCGAGGCCGAGGGTCAGCAGCGTCTCGACGGCGTCGGCGGCGCGATCGACCTGGAACGGCAGCTCCTTGCGCTCGGTGCTGCTGTAGTTGGAGAGCAGGAAGTCGGCGGGGTCCTGGCGCCCGGGCGGCCGGCCGACGCCGACCCGGACCCGGAAGAAGTCGCCGGTGCCGAGCGAGGAGCGCAGCGAGCGCAGCCCGTTGTGGCCGTTGTCGCCGCCGGCGAACTTGACCCGCATCGTGTCGAACGGGATGTCGAGCTCGTCGTGGATCGCGACCAGTCGGTCGGGCGTCGCGCCGAAGAACTTCAGCACCGCCTTGGTGGGGCCACCGATCTCGTTCATGTAGCAGCGCGGTCGGACGACGACCAGCCGCGGCCCACCGGTGGCGAGCCGACCGTCGGCGAACTCGGCGCGGCTCGCGCGATGTGCCTTGAACGGCGCGCCGATGCGGCGTACGAGCTCGTCGGCCACGAGGTAGCCGATGTTGTGCCGGTGCCCGGCGTACGCCGGGCCGGGGTTGCCGAGCCCCACGATCACCCAGGGCCCGGCCCCCGCGTCGCTCACTCCTCGGAGGCGTCGCCCTCGGCAGCGTCGCCACCCTCGGCGTCGCCGGCCGGGGCGGAGTCGGCCTCGGCGTCGGTGTCGGTGTGCTCCTCGCGCTCGATGCCGGCCTCGGCCTCGGCCTCCTCCAGCTCGGCCTCGAGGGCCGCCTCGGAGACCTGCTCGGTGACGTTGACGACCAGGGTCTCCGGGTCGACGAGCAGCGTCGCGCCCGACGGCAGCTCGAGCTGACCGGCCAGGATCTGGGTGCCCGCGGTGAGCCCCTCGATCGAGATCTCGATGTGCTCGGGGATCGCGGTGGCCTCGGCCTCGATCTGGACGGTGGCGTTCTCGGTGACCACGAGGGTCTCGGGCGCAGCATCGCCGGAGAGGTGCACAGGCACGTCGACGGTGACCTTCTCGCCCCGGCGCACGGCGACGAAGTCGATGTGCTCGATGACCCGGCGGATCGGGTCGATCTGGACGGCCTTGGTCAGCGCGAGCTGGTCCTTGCCCTCGATCTCGAGCTCGAGCAGCGCGTTGGCGCCGCCGTGCTTGAGCGCCATCATGGTGTCGTGGCCCGGGAGGGTGACGTGCATCGGGTCGTTGCCGTGGCCGTAGACGACCGCGGGGATCTTGTCGTCGCGGCGGATCCGGCGGGCGGCGCCCTTGCCGAACTCGGTGCGGGTCTCGGCGGCGATCTTCTCGGTGGCCATGGTGGTGGTGCTCCTCGGTTGGTGTGCGAAGTCCTGGGCCTGCGACGCGGACCGCGGAGGCGCACCCTCGAGCACACCGCCCTGTCGATCACGGAGTCCGGGGTCCGGAGTCCCTCGCCGAGGCAACCGCGACAGTCTAACGACGGGTGGGCCGGGCGGCTAATCCCCAGCACGTACGGTGGCTGCGTGCCCTCCCTCACCCTCGCCGAGGCTCGGGCGCGGGCCGCTCAGCTCTCGCGCGTGGAGTACTCCGTCCACCTCGACCTCACCGACCCGTCGTGGTTCGTGAGCCGTAGCACCGTGTCGTTCTGGTCTTCCGGGCCGGACACCTTCCTCGAACTGGAGGGCGGTGAGGCGGTGACGGTCACGATCGACGGCGTGGCCGTCGACCCGGCGTACGACGGGCACCGGATCGCGCTCCGGGGGGTACGGCTCGACGGGCCCATCGAGGTGGTCGTCTCCGCGCGGCTGCCGTACGTCACCGACGGCGCAGGGATGCACACGTTCACCGACCCGGTCGACGGTGAGCGCTACGTCAGTGCGTACGTCGGGATCGACGTCACGCAACGGGTCTTCGCCTGCTTCGACCAGGTGGACCTCAAGGCTCCGATCGACGTCGAGGTGGTGGTGGAGCCGGGGTGGACGGTGCTGTCCAACGCGACGACGCCTGCCAGGCCCCGTCGCGAGGCCGGCTCGGCGGTGTGGACCTTCGACCCGACACCACCGATCCCGATCGACCTGTTCACGGTGTGTGCGGGGCCGTGGCACTCGGTCACCTGGGAGCACGGCGGACTCCCGATGGGCTGGCACGCCCGTCGTTCGCAGGCCGCAGAGCTCGACCGGGACGTCGCCGAGCTGCGCCGGATCACCGAGGCGTGCTTCGACCACTACACCTCGATCTTCGACGAGCCGTTCCCCTTCGACACCTATGACCAGGTCTTCGTGCCCGGGCTCAACTGGGGCGCGATGGAGAACCCCGGCTGCGTCACCTACCGCGACGAGATGCTCAGCCGCGGCCCGGTGCGTGACGAGGCCAACCGGCTTCGGGCGATGGTGATCGCCCACGAGATGTCGCACATGTGGTTCGGCGACCTGGTGAGCCAGACCTGGTGGGACGACACCTGGCTCAACGAGTCCTTCGCCGACTACATGGGGTTCGAGGTCGCCCACGAGGTGGCCGGCTACCCCGGCACCCGGCTCAGCTTCGAGACCCGCTTCAAGCCCGAGGGGTACGCCGCCGACCGGCGCCGCTCCACACATCCGGTGGCACCCCTGCCCGAGGACGTGCCCGACGTCGACGCCGCGACGAGCAACTTCGACGCGATCTCCTACGCCAAGGGCAACGCCGTGGTCCGGCAGCTGGTCACCTGGCTCGGCACCGACGACTTCCTGGCGGGGGTGAACGCCCACCTGACCCGGCACCGCTTCGGCAACGCGACGCTCGACGACCTCGTCGGTGCGCTCGACGAGGTGTCCCCGCGTGATGTGCGGGCCTGGGCCGAGGTGTGGTTGCGGCGGTCGGGCCACGACACCATCCGCGTCGAGCGGGACGGTGAGGTCCCGGTGCTCGTACGCGACGGCGCGCGCCCGCACCGGTTGCGGGTGACGGCGTACGACGACGGGTTGGTCGCCGTCAGTGATCGTTGGGTCGAGCTCGAGGATCTGCCGGTGCGGCTGGACGAGTGGGCCGGGCGGGTGGTGGTGCCGAACTCGTCGGGGGAGACCTTCGCCGAGGTCGTGCTGGACGGGTGGTCGTGGGCGGCGGTGCGCGAGCACCTCACGGCGGTCGAGGACCCGCTGGCCCGCGGGCTGCTCTGGACTCTCGGTCTCGAGCGTCCCCTCGAGGAGCGGCTCGACCTCGTCGACCGGCACTTGGCGGGGGAGCTGCACCCCACCCTGGTCGAGGCGGTCGTCGACCACCTGGGCCGCCGGGTGCTCGGCCGTCTGGTGCCGGCCGTCGATGCCGTCGCGGTGCACGAGCGGTTGGCCGAGTGCTACCGATCGGCTCTTCTGCGCGATCCCGAGGAGCAGCGCGGGATCGCGCTCGCCCGCGGCCTCGCCGCCACCTCCCGTGACCCCGACGAGCTGCGTCGGTGGCTGGTCCGGGATCGCACCGACCAGGGCCACGAACTCGATCCCGCGCTGCGCTGGGCGGTCGTCCACCGGCTCGCCGGCCTCGGCGCGCTCGACGATTCCGAGATCGACGCGGAGCGTCGCACCGACGGCACCGCGCAGGGCGAGCTCGGCGCGGCGACTGCGCTGGCCGCGCGACCGACCGCGGCCGCGAAGGCGACGGCGTGGGCCGCCATGACCGAGGACGCAGCGGTCTCCAACCGGCACTTCGGTGCGCTCGCGCGCGGCCTGTGGTCGCCCGAGCAGGCCGACCTCGTGGCGCCGTACGTGCCGGCGTACGTCGCGGCCGGGCCCGGGCTGGCGCGCCGGGGCACCGCCTTCGCGGCCGCCGTCGGCGCGGCCTTCCCGGCCCTCCACCTCGACGACGCCCAGCTCGAGCTGGTGCGGACCGCCCTGCGCGGCGACGTGCCGGCTGTGCTGCGTCGGTCGTGGGAGGACTCCCTCGATGACCGGACGTAGCTCGCTGGGGGCGCTGTTGTTGGTGGTCGCGCTGACCGCCTGCCAGGAGTCCTCCACCACTCCTGGATCTCCGGCCTCGGAAGGCGACGAGTTTCACCAGCCGGCTGGTGAAACTGGCGCACCGTCCGCTCCGGCTCCACAGTCGTCGCCACCTCCTTCTAGCACCCCAAGCCCGCGGGCGGCCGAACCGGGCACCGTCGCGCCAGCATGGTTGGGCACCAGGCCACTGCCGCTGCGTTCGGACGGCTACGGCCGGGCCGGGCGGACACCGCGCGCGCTCGACCCGCGCCGGTTCACCCTCCCCGACACGGCCCGCCCGCTTTCCGGCACCGGCTTCGCGGCCGTGGTCGAGGCGGCCCCCGCCGACGTACTGGAGCGCTCGACGTGGGCGCCCGGCTGTCCGGTCGCGGTCGCCGACCTGGCGTACGTTCGGCTGGCCTTCTGGGGCTTCGACGACCGCCGGCACACCGGTGAGCTGCTGGTGAACGCCTCGGTCGCCGACGATCTGGTCAGCGTCTTCCGGGCGCTCTACCGGGAGCGGTTCCCGTTCGAGGAGCTGCGGATCACCCGGCCCGACGAGCTCGACGCGCGGCCCACCGGCGACGGCAACGTCACCGGCGCCTTCGTCTGCCGCCCGACCACCGGCTCGACGTCGACGTTCAGTCAGCACGCCTACGGACTGGCGATCGACCTCGATCCGTTCCAGAACCCTTATGTCAAAGGCGACCTGGTGCTGCCCGAGCTCGCGTCGTCGTACGCCGATCGCGGCCGGCTACGGCCCGGGATGATCACCCCGGACAGTGTGGTGGTGCGGGAGTTCGCGCGGGTCGGCTGGACCTGGGGCGGCTCGTGGCGCTCACTCAAGGACTACCAGCACTTCAGCCAGAACGGTCGCTGAGCACTGCGGCCAGCTCTGTATGGCCGGAGTGCGCGGCCCACTGCGCCGGGGTGGCTTGGAACCGCCCGTCAGTGACGGACGGGGCGGCGCCGAGCTCCAGCAGGAGCTCGACCATCGACAGATCGCCGTTGCCGGCCGCCGCGTGCAGCCCGGTCTCCCACTCCTGGTCGGAGGGGACGTCGGTGCGGGCCCGCCGGTCGACGTCCCAGCCGAACTCGACCGCGCGGCGTACCGCCTCGCGATCACCGAGGCTCGCCGCCCAGGCGACGATGCCCGGCCTCGCGGCGATCGCGGCCGGCACCGACTCGCTGGCGACCTCGGCTCCGGTGAACAGCGCGGCCAGCACGGCCTCCTCCGAGGTGAGCTCGGTTGAGGCGCCGAGCCGCGCGAGCAGCTCACCGGTCGCCGGCCGGCCGCTGGTCACCGCCGCGGCGTACGCCGAGCGTTTGGACACGCCGTAGCGCCCACCCACCTCGGTGTCGGGGGAGAGCCCGTGACCGACGAGCAGTTCGATCCGCGCATGCATCCCATGCGCGACCGCCCACGCGAGCTGGAAGTCGAGCTCGTCGGCGTCGTCCAGGCCGAACTCGAAGAGCAGTGCGAGGTGGCCGTCGTCGGGCCGGAACATCCGGTTGTAGAGGGTCTGGCCGTCGTTGGGGTCGGCGCCGGCCTCGAGCAACGCCCGCGCGAGGGCCTCCCACTGCGGGTGGGCCGGCTCGTCGACGGGACCGCCCTCGCCCTCGCCGAAGGCGCCGGTGAGCGCGGTGAACGGCGGGTGGTTGCCGTGCCAGAGGTAGCCGGCGTCCGGGTCGGCGCCGGCGTCGATCAGGGCGCGCACCGCCTCGCGCACCGCCCCGGCTGAGACTTCCGGGTCGTGGCGCGCATAGGCGAGGTAGAGCAACGGCGGCCAGCCGAACGGACCGCCCTCGACCACTGCCTGCGACGGGTCCTCGGCCAACAGCCGGCGCAGGGCCACGCCGTCGGCCCGCGCCGCGGCCACGTGCACGCTCGCCGCGCCCAGGTCGGGGTCGGTCTGCAGCATCGCGCCGGCGTTGGTACGGCGGACCGGGTCGTCCGCGCCGTAGGTCAGGCAGGCCAGCCGCAGGAACTCCGCGGCCGGGTCGGTCTGGGGGCCGACGAGATCGGGCTCTCGGCTCGCGTACTCACGCATCGGACGTCACGCAACCACCGCTGGTCTAGTCTGTCGACCCGCGGCGAGCGTCACGCGACCACCCGCTGGTCGAGCGTGTCGAGACCTCCGCAGCGACGACGCGCGACCCGACTAGGGATCTGGTTTTGGCTGGCAGGGCAGGCTGCGGAGGTCTCGACACGCGCGGTCACGGCTTCGCAAGCTCAGCCGTGCGCGCTGCTCGACCACCAACGAGCGGACCGGACCTCGTTCCTCGGTCCGCTCCGCTCATGCATGCCCGTCGAACATCGAGGTGACCGAGCCGTCCTCGAAGACCTCGCGGATCGCGCGGGCAACGAGAGGTGCGATGGAGAGCTGGGTGAGCTTGTCGAACTCGCGGTCGGGCGTGAGGGGCAGCGTGTTGGTCACGATCACCTCTTGCACGGGGCAGTTCTTGAGCCGGTCGACGGCGGGCTCGGAGAGGATCGCGTGGGTCGCCGCGATGACCACTCCTGCGGCGCCGTCGGCCACCAGCGCCTCGGCGGCCTTGGTGATGGTGCCGCCGGTGTCGATCATGTCGTCGACCAGGACGCACATCCGGCCCTTGACGTCGCCGACGACCCGGTTGGCGACGGTCTCGTTGGGCCGGTCGATGTTGCGGCTCTTGTGGATGAAGGCCAGCGGAGCGCCGCCCAGCCGGGAGGCCCAGCGCTCGGCCACCTTGATCCGGCCGGCGTCGGGGGAGACGACGGCGAGCTCCTGGTCGCCGTACTTCGTGCGCACGTGGTCGGCGAGGATCGGCAGCGCCATGAGGTGGTCGACCGGGCCGTCGAAGAAGCCCTGGATCTGGTCGGCGTGCAGGTCGACGGTGATCAGCCGGTCGGCACCCGCGGTCTTGAACAGATCGGCCATCAGCCGGGCCGAGATCGGCTCGCGGCCGCGGTGCTTCTTGTCCTGACGGGCGTAGCCGTAGAAGGGCATCACCACCGTGATCCGCTTGGCGCTGGCCCGCTTGAGGGCGTCGACCATGATCAGGTGCTCCATGATCCACTCGTTGATCGGAGCGGTGTGGCTCTGGATCACGAAGGCGTCGCAGCCGCGGACCGACTCCTCGTAGCGGACGTAGATCTCGGAGTTGGCGAACTCGTAGGCCGACTGGGGCACCAGGTCGGTGCCGAGCAGCGTGGTGACCTCCTCGGCGAGCTCGGGGTGCGCCCTCCCGCTGAAGACCATCAGGTTCTTCTCGGTGGTGCGCTTCATTCCCGTCATGCTGCTGGCTGCTCCCGGGGTCTCTCGCGGCGGGCGATCAGTCCGATTGTTCCACGCCGTCGAGGGCCGCGGCAGCGGCGTCCGCCTGGGGGGTTCCGGCCCGCTTGGAGAGCGCCCACCGTTCGAGGTTCCGCTGGGGTCCGCCGCTCACGGCCAGGGCTCCCGGCGGCACATTGCGGCGTACGACGGTGCCCCCGGCGGTGCCGGCGCCGTCGCCGATGGTGACCGGTGCGACGAAGGTGTTGTTGGCACCGGTCTTGGCGTGCCGGCCCACGACGGTGCGGTTCTTCTCGACGCCGTCGTAGTTGGCGAAGATCGTGCCCGCGCCGATGTTGGTGCCCTCGCCGACCTCCGCATCGCCGACGTACGACAGGTGGGGGACCTTGGCGCCGTCGCCGAGTTGGGCGTTCTTGGTCTCGACGAAGGTGCCGATCTTGCCGTCGGTCCCGAGCGTCGTGCCGGGGCGCAGGTAGGCGAAGGGGCCGACGCTCGCGCCGGTGCCGATGACCGCGAGCTCGCCGTGGGTGCGGATCACCCGGGCGCCGGCGCCGATCTCGCAGTCCTTCAGCGTGGTGTCCGGGCCGATGACGGCGTCCTCGTCGACCACGGTGGTGCCCAGCAGTTGGACGCCGGGGAGCACGGTCACGTCGGCGCGCAGGACCACGTCGGCGTCGATCCAGGTGGTCGCCGGGTCCATCACCGTGACGCCCTCCTGCATCCAGCGGGTGACGATCCGGTCGTTCATGACCCGGCCGGTCCGGGCCAGCTGGACGCGGTCGTTGACGCCCTCGGTCTGCAGCACGTCGTCGATCTCGTGCGCGCCGACGTGTAGCCCCGCCTCCCGGGCCAGGTGGACGGTGTCGGTGAGGTAGTACTCGCCCTTCGCGTTGTCGTTGCGCAGCCGCGGCAGCGCGTCGACGAGGAACGTCGCGTCGAAGGCGAGGATCCCGGAGTTGATCTCGTGGATCGCGCGCTGCTCCTCGGTGGCGTCCTTCTCCTCGACGATCGCCTCGACCTCGCCCTCGCCGTTGCGGATCACGCGGCCGTACCCGTGCGGGTCGTCCAGCCGTCCGCTGAGGATGCTCACGGCCCGTTGCGCGGCCTCGTGCTCGGCAGCGAACCGCCGCAGCGACTCGGCCTCCAGGAGCGGCGTGTCGCCGTACGCCACCAGGACCGTGCCCTCGGGCGTCTCGCCTTGGGCGGTCACCGCCTCGATCGCGATGCGGACGGCGTGCCCGGTGCCGTGCTGCTCCTCCTGTACGGCGAGCAGCGCGTCCGGCACCAGCTCGTGGATGTGCGGCCCGACCTGGTCGCGCTGGTGGCCGACGACCGCCACGATCCGCCGCGGCTGGACCTCCTGCACGGCCGCCAGCACGTGCCCGACCATGCTGCGTCCCGCCACCGGGTGCAGGACCTTCATGGTCTTGGAACGCATCCGGGTGCCGCCACCCGCTGCCAGGACGATGACCGTCAGCTCACCACTCACGGTCAATGAGGGTAATCGTGGTCGGCCCCACCGAACCGATCGGCGAGCACCCCGTAGCGCAGACCACGGTCACTGACCACGAGCGAATCCTTGCCGAGCTTGTCGAGCACGGTCCGCACGATGCAGGCCCCGGCCAGGATCACCTCGGCCCGCGCGGGCTGGAGTCCGACGATCTCCCGCCGTTCGTCGGCGGTGCGCGCGGCGTACAGCGCGATCTGGCGATCGATCTCGGCCCGGTCGAGGACCGTGCCCTGGACCACGTCGGGGTCATAGTGGGCGAGGCCGTGCTTCACGCTCGCGAGGTTGGTCACCGCGCCGCCCATCGCGATCAGGGTCTCCGGCGGTTGTCGGCCGTCCAGTCGCCCGAGATCGGCCGCGATCGCCGCGATCGCGTCGGCCAGCACCTCTGGTGAGACGACGCCGTCGAGCCCGAACTGCTCGGTGAACCGCACGGCCCCGACCTCGACGCTGAACCGCTCGTCCACCTGGTCGCCCTCGCCGAAGCTGAACTGCGAACTGCCGCCGCCGGTGTCGAAGACGACGCTCGTCCCGGGCACCGGCAGCGCGGCCGTCGCGGCCCGGTGTGCCAGCCGGGCCTCGTCCTCGCCCGAGATGACCTCCACGGTCACCCCGCAGCGGTCCTCCACGGCGCGGACGAACTCCGCGGCGTTCTGCGCGATGCGCAATCCCGCGGTGCCGACGGCCGCGATCGCTCGCACCCGGTGGCTCCGGGCCTCCTCGACCATGCCGGCGATCGCCTCGACGGTGCGCGCCATCGGCTCGGTGCCCAGCCGACCGGAGTCGCGCAGTCCGTCGCCGAGCCGGGTGACGACCGACCGGTCGACGACGGTGTGCCAGGTGTGGTCGTCGCGGCGCTCGCCGAGGTGGAACTTCACCGAGTTGGTGCCCACGTCGATCACGGCGTACCGCTCGGCGGCGTACGGCGCCAACGCGGCGAGCCCGCGCTCGTAGTTGAGATTCGGGCGCCCGGTCAGGCCCAATTCGGCGACCACGGCGAGGACCTGGGCCGCATCCTCGGACTCCACGGCGACCGTGCGGGTGACCGCTCCGCCGACCCGAACCTCGGTCGACTCGGCCGAGCAGCCGTCGATCCGGTAGCGGGTGCGGAGCTTGTGCACGATGACCGCCCTCAACCGCGGGTCCGGCCCCACGACCTCCTCGAGGAGTACGTCGAGTGGGTAGGCCTCGCGCGCCGTGGGGGAGTCGACCCCGAGCGCGTCGGCCACGACCTGCAGGTCGGTCCGCGAGACCGGGAACGCGGTCTTCAGCACCGGTGTCCACTGCTCGAGTCCGTGCTCGTCCACCTCGCGGAGATGCTTGACGTCCATCAGGTCGTCGCGCACCTTCACCACGTCGACCCCGACCGTCGAGAGCACGTAGAGCTCGGTGCTCTCCACCACCTGCTCGGGGGTCAACGCCGCGAACGTGGCCTCGGCGGTGCCGAAGTCCTCTCCGAAGCTGCGCCACTCCCAGCGCGGAACGATCATCGGCTGCACGCTCTCACCCCTGGGTCTCGCCGGGGGTCCCCCGCTCCGGGTGAAGGCCGGCCAGTTGCGCGCAGCGCGTGAGGACCGTCACCTGAGCGTCACACCGTGACGTCCGCCGCGGCCCGAGGCAGCGGGGCTTTAGGCCCTGTCGGAGGCCACTCCCCGCGTGGCCTGATGGGTCAATACCAAAGGAGGACCCACCGATGACCATCCGTCCCCACGACCTCTCCGACCTCTACCTCGCCCCCGTGGTCCTGGCCATTGACTCCACCTTGGAGCGATGGGGAGCGACGACACTCGACCAGGTGAGACGTGAAGTGGTTCTGCACACCAATGGCGATCCGGCTACTCCGGAGAAGCGACGCGCTGCCTTGCTGGCGACGCTCGCTCGACCGAAGATGCACGGCTGGACCATGTCGATCGGTCCGCGGGGCGTCGTCCTCACTCACGACGACCACGTCATAACGCTCGGCGTTCCCGACAGCGTGCGCTCGTACCTGAGTCTCTGAATCAGCCTGGATCCACCGATTCCGGGCTGCTACGCGCCACCATTCGGTGGGGTCCAGGCTCGGAGATGACAGGGGCGTCACGCGAGCGGGGCACCCCCTGTCGTGCGGGCAGCGGCGCTCGATGGGTGGCCGTCAGTCCTGAGGGCCGTCCTTCACCGCGGTCACGACCTCGCCGCGCGAGTGCACCTGCTCACACTTGCTCCCCGGGTAGGAGTCGAACCTACGTCGCTAGTCCTGATTCAAAGTCAGGCGGGCCCTGCCGGCAGACCAACCGGGGATTGCGGACCAAGCCTAAGGGGACGCACCTCCGCAAAGCCGCACGGCTCCGCCGGTCGCATCACGCGACCGGCGGAGCCGTGACGGGGTGCTTCGGGTGGGGGACCCCTCAGCTGGCCTGGCGGAGCAGGATCGTCCACATCGTGGCGTTCCCGGACGGGCCGTCGGCGGTGGCGGTGAGGTTCCCGTAGGTGCCCGCGGCCACCGGACCGCCCGAGTCGGCGAACGCGCTGCAGGTGCGACCCGCGTTGGCACTGCAGATCTGCTGCCGCTGGGTGACCTCGGCGGGCACTGTGAACGCCGTCGTCGCCGAGGACTTGTCGGCCCAGTACGACAGTGCCCAGTCGCCGGCCGCAGCCTCCACGGTGGGCGTGGTGTGGCCCGCCTGGACGACCGTCTCGGACGCCTTCACGACCTGCGGAGCCAGCATGTCGCCGGAGTACGACGCCACGGTCAGCGTGTACTTCGCTGCGGCATCCATCGCGAACCGCACCGTCTTGCCGCCGTCGCCGGCGACGGCGACCTTGGTCCAGACGAAGGTCTGCATGGTCCCCGAGGTGGCGCTGTCGACCAGCGTCCAGCCGGTGACGCCGCTGCTCGGGTTGCCCGGGGTGCGGGTCGCGTCGTTGAGCGAGAGGATCAGCACCAGTCGGTCGCCGGCCGCGGTGCCCGCGGGCACCACCACGTTCGGCGTCGCCACGTTGCCCTGGTTGGCGTTGCTGCCCACCAGTGCGATCGGACGCACCGCCACAGGCGACGTGTTGCGGGTGGTGTTGCCGGTGCCGCCGTCGTTGTCGGTCACCACCAGCGCCGGGGTGTAGGAGCCGGCCGACCCGTAGGTGTGCGTGGTCGTCGGCCCGGTCGTGGTGTCGGTCTCGCCGTCACCGAAGTCCCAGGCGTACGACACGACGTTGCCGTCCACGTCCCCGGACGCTCCCGCGTTGAAGCTGCAGACCAGGTAGGTGCAGTTGACCGTGAACGACGCCGTCGGCGGCGCGTTGGTGCGGGTCACCCCGACCGGGATCACGATCGAGCCCTGGGTGCCCTCGTCGTCGGTCACGGTCAGCGTCACGTCGCGGGTACCCGAGGTCACGAAGTCGTGGTTCGGGGTCGCACCCGTGGCGGTGCCGCCGTCACCGAAGTCCCAGGCGTAGGAGACCACGGAGCCGTCGGAGTCGCTCGAGCCAGAGCCGTTGAAGTCGCAGGCGGCGCTGACGCAGTTGAACGTGAACGCCGCGGTCGGCGCCTGGTTGGGCTCGATGGTGCGCAGGACGATCGACCAGGTGGTCGCCGTGCCGTTGGCGGTGTCCGCGGTCGCGGTGAGGCCGTCGTACTGGCCGGTCGGCACCGAGCCGCCCGAGTCGGCGAGCGAGCTGCACACGTGGCCGCTACCGGTGCCACACAGGGCCTGCCGGCCGGTCACCGAGCCCGGGAGTGCGAACCCGGTGGTGGCCGCGGACTTGTCGGCCCAGTACGAGACGACCCAGGAGCCGGCGGGTGCGTCGACCGTGGGCGTGGTGTGCCCGGCCCGGGTGACCGTCTCGGCGAAGTCGGCGTGGACCAGCGCACCGGTGCGGACACCGGCGTAGTCGGCCACGCTCATCGTGTACTTCGCCGCGCCGTCCAGCGTGACGGTGACCTTCTTGTTGGCGTCACTCGCCGCCGCGATCTTGGTGTAGACCCGGGTCTGCATGGTGCCCGAGGTGGTGGTGTCGAGCACCGTCCAGCCGGTCACCCCGGTCGGGGTCGACATCACCCGGTTGTTGGCGTTGAGGCTCAGCACCATGATCAGCCGGTCACCGGCCGAGACCGTGCTCGGCGTCGTGACGTTGGGGGTGGCGACGTTGCCCTGGTTCACCGCGCCGCCGACGTACGACACCGTGCTCGGCGCGGGTGCGCCGACCACGACCTTGGTCGAGGACGCCTGCCCGGTCGCCGACTCGTTGTCGGTGGCGGTCAGGGTGATCGTGTAGGTGCCGGGGTTGGCGTAGACATGGTTCGGCGTCGCGCCGGTCCCGGTCTCACCGTCGCCGAAGTCCCACGCGTAGCCGTCGACGGTGCCGTCGAGGTCCGTGGACGTGCTGGTGAAGTCGCAGTCGAGGTAGTCGCAGCTCGTCGTGAAGCTCGCCGTCGGCGGCACGTTGGGCTTGACCACCGAGACCTGCTGGGTCGTCGAGCTCGAGAGCCCGCCGTCGTCGGTGACGGTGAGGGTCACGTCGTAGACGCCGGTCGCGAGGTAGTCCTTGTCCGGGTTGGGGCTGCCGGCCTCCTCGCCGTCGCCGAAGGTCCAGTCGTAGGACGAGATCGAGCCGTCGTTGTCACCCGAACCACTGCTGTCGAAGTGGCAGGAGATGCCAGTGCAGTTGTAGGTGAACGCCGCCGTCGGCGCGACGTTCGGCAGCACCGAGGCGAGGAAGACCGCCCTGCCGCGCCAGTCGGTCGTCGCGTTGGCGACACTCGACGTGCCGGTCGGCGCGCCGTTGACGAAGCCGATCTTGAGCAGCTGCCCGTTCGTCGAGTTGACGACGTAGAGCGTGCTGCCGTCGAGGAACATGCCCCGGGTGGTGCTCCAGGTGATGTTGCCGCCGGTCACGGAGTTCTCGACGCCGCCGACGATGCCGCTGTCGGGGGAGAACCAGCGCCAGTAGAGCGAGTTCTGGCCGCTGCGGGTGTAGTAGATGCGCCCGTTGGCGTAGAACATCCCCGTGATGTTGACCAGCTGCGACGTGTAGAACGTCGGGAGCACGCCCGTGTAGGTCTGGGTCGACGGACCACTACCGGTCAGCACGGTGTTCCACAGCGGGTCGATGTAGGGGTTGACCGCGGTCGCGGGACCGAAGTTCACGCCGTCGAACGAGCGCTTGTAGAGCATGTTGTCGGTCTGGCCGTAGTAGAGCGTGCGGCCGATCATCACCGCGTTGCGGACGGTGCTCCAGTCGAAGGTGCCCGTGCTGACGGTGCCCTGCGACACGATGTTGGTGCCGTTGAAGTTGATGACGTTCGCCGAGGCGGAGTTGGAGCCGATCGAGTTGTTGATGATCTCGATCGCGTTGATCTCCGGGTTGCCGTTGGCGGTGTGGGTGAAGTCGATGTTGACGGTGCCGTCACTGGTGATGTCGAAGGACTTCATCGTGCCCTTGTTGACGCCCGGGTCGACGTTCGGGTCGTAGTTCGCCAGCTTGCTGACGCCGTCGATGAGCACGTTGAACCGGCGCGTCGACGAGGATCGGCTCGCGAAGTACAGCCGCACCTGGGTGTTGGTCCCGGCTGGCACCGGGAAGGTCCACTGCATCTCGTTGCCGCCGGTGGGGTCGTTGCGCTCCGAGGTCCAGATGCCGAGCGGCGTGGACGCGGGGACGTTGACCAGGTTGGCGGCGGTCAGCGCGCTCTGCGAGGCCGTCGAGCTACCAGTGTTGTGGAAGGTGCTGGTGGCGGAGTTGTCCGAGGCCCAGTCGGGTCCGGTGTCGGTCGAGGTGACTGCCGCCCCACCGGCGTTGATCCGGTAGAGCACGTTGCTGGCGGCGAGAGGTGCGCCGACGTAGATGTTGCCGGGCAGCGAGCCGGTGCTCTTCGAGGCGGAGTTGTAGCCCTCGCTGTAGGGGAAGAACGCGATCCGGGGGCGCCGGTAGCGGTTGTCACCGATGAAGTCGGTGTCGCTCACGACCCAGATGCCGGCCTCGGTCTCGTAGATCTCGTAGGCCGCCTCACCGCGCGGGTTGCGGCCCGGGTTCCACTTGAGCGGCACCCCGGTCTGCGGGTCCAGGGCCACCAGGCCGGGCCGCGGGACGGAGCCCTGGCCGGCGGAGTCGGAGCCGTTGGGGTTGTTCATCCATCGCATGTGGCCGCCGACGTAGACGGCGGACTGGGTGACCTCGACGCCCCAGAGGGTGTCGCCGCCCGACGGGGCGGTCCAGGTCGGAGTCAGGGTGGTGCCGACGGCGTACGTCTCGAACCGCGACGCCATGTCGCAGAGGGTGCCGCTGTGCGGGCCACCGGTGGTGGCGACCACGAAGAAGCTGCCGTCCGGCGACATCTCCACGTCGCGCATGTAGCTGTCGAAGGCGTTGGGGGAGCAGATCGGCGTGTAGCCGGTGGTGTACCAGTCGGTCGCGACGGCCGCGTTGGCACCGGTGAGGTCGAGCATCACGATCTGGTCGCGGGCCAGGCCGCCGACGGTCCGGAAGTTGCCGACCACGACCATCCGGTCGCCCGCGGGGGCGAGGCCGGACTCGCGGATGCCGATGGGGGCCTTGGCGCCGGTTCCGGTGTTGTGGTGGCCGTCCACCGTGAGGTCCATGAACGGGTCGAGCGCACCGGTGGTGGCGTTGAGGGTGGCCAGCTGGCCGTGCGTGACGCCGGCGATCTTGGTGAAGAAGCCGCCGATGAACAGCCGGTTGTTGGGCAGCAGCTCCATCGTCTCGATGCCGCCGTTGGTCGACGGCGCCTTGAACGAGGTCACCGCCTGGCAGGTGTTGATGTTGAGCAGCTGGATGTGGTTGGGGCCCTTGTTGTTGATCTTGGTGAAGTCACCGGCCACGTAGAAGGTGTCCGCCGTCGGGCCGGGCATCAGCTGCTGCACCTGACCGTCGACGGTCGGGTTGCAGGTCTGGCTCACCAGCCCGGTGGTCGCGTCGAAGGTGAACAGGTTCTGCCGCGCGTACGGCGTCCCGTTCAGCGGGTCGGTCACCTGGGTGAACAGACCGCCGGCGACCATCGTGTTGCCGACCTGGATGATCTTGGTGACCTCGCCGTCGAGCACCCACGGGGTCTTCTTGCTCGGCACGTCGCCCGGCATCCGGTCCGGTGCCGGCGGGGCGGCGGCGGCAGCCACCGGCGCGGCGGCCGCGGCGGCGGTCGCGGGAGCTGCAGTTCCGACCAGGGCCCCGGCCGGGATCGCCAGCAGGACTCCTGTGACCAGCGCGATGAGCGAGTGTGGACGCACGTCGTCTCCTAGATGTGCAAACGGTTCAAAATCGATCCGGACGCACCGAGACGCCCCCCACGGATATCTGACTGCAAAGAGACGGTCGTCTCACCCTTCTGGAGCGCTGTTCCCCTAAAAGGGGGACGGCCCTACCCCAGGGTGGTCTCGACCGCTTCTCAGAGCCGCGATTCAGTGCCGCCATTCAGTCCGCTGGAGACCGGGACCGGCTCCTGGCTCTTGGGCGCTCGCCAGCCGCCGGGGCGATAGGTCGGATCCTCGACCTGGGCGAGGGTCGGCGACCCGAAGAACGGCAGCCCCGTCGTACGCCGCAGCACCCCCCACGCCAGGGGGACCAGGACCAGCATCGCGACACCGACGAGCGCGATCAGCACCGGGTGGGTGTCGTCCTCGCCCGCGCCGAGCGGTGCCCAGCCGGCCTTGTCGAGCAGGGCCACGCCGGACATGGTCAGGACCACGACGATCCCGCGCCGGACGATCGATTGCGGGACCCGCGGGGCGATCAGGCCGCCCAGTATCGTGCCCGGGACCGAGCCGATGAGCAGCGGGATGAGCAGGCTGAAGTCGAGCCCGTGGAGCGCGATGTTGGAGATCGCGGCGGCGAGCACGAGCGGGACGGCCTGGACCAGGTCGGTGCCGACCAGGCGGACCGCCGACAGGCCCGGGTAGATCATCAGCAGCGCGATCATGATCACCGAGCCCGATCCGACGCTGGTGATGCCGACCAGCAGCCCGCCCAGGGCGCCGACCAGGAGGGTCGGCAGCGGCCGGACGGCGGGGTCGTGGTCGTCGAACTTCTTGCCGCTGCGCATCCGGCGCAGGTTCAGGTAGAGCCGCAGTGCGTAGGTCAACGCCGCGAAGAGCAGCGCGAAGCCGATGCAGAGCTTGAGTACGCGGTCGAGCTCGCCGGGCGGCGCGATCGCGTTGATCAGGTGCGGCCCGATCAGCGCCATCGGCACCGAGCCGAGCACCAGCCACATCGCCAGCTTCATGTGCGGCGAGCCCTCGCGCTTGTGCACGACGGCGCCGCCGGTCTTGTAGACCGCGGCGGCTGTCAGGTCCGCCGTGACAACGGTCGCAGCATCCCCGACGCCCAGGAAGATCAGCGCCGGGGTCATCAAGGCGCCGCCGCCCATGCCGGTCAGGCCCACCACGACACCCACGAAGAAGCCGGCCGCGACGATGGCCAGGGCGGTCGTGGTCACTACATCTCCCATGCCCGGAAATAAACGGCTTGGAGGACCGCGCTAGAGGGGCTTCCACCGCTACCTCACCGTTATTGGGGATTGTCCGGCGAGCACCCCGGTCCGACGTCCAGACATGCCTAACTTCCGCTCAGAGGCCGCGCGTCGGTGGCCTCGCCTGTTCGGCGAACGCCGTTTTTTGTGAGGGAGCACATGATGATCGGTACGCGGGCCCGAGTCCCCGGACGAGGTGGCGTCGCCATCGCGTCCGTGGGAGCGATGGTGGTCACCCTGTTCGCACTGCTGGGGGTGAGTGCATCTCCAGCGTCAGCGGCCGACAACATCACCTTCCGGGCGGCCACCCAGGCGGCGTGGAACCAGACCACCGCCCGGGTGACGATCCCGAGCAACGTCCAGGCGACGGACGGCATGTTGCTGTTCATCACCACCAACAAGGACATCACCGTCTCGACACCTGCCGGGTGGACGCTCGAGGGCAGCAGGCTCTCCAACGTCGACACCGAGACCACGCTGTTCAGCAAGGTCGCCGCGGCCAACGACGCGGGCCGCAACGCGGCGGTGACGCTGTCGGAGACTGCCAAGAGCTCGATGACGCTCCTCGCCTACGACGGCACCGCGGCCGACCCGGTCGCGACGTTCGCCTCCGCGGCCGAGACCAACCCGAACAAGACGACGCACGCGACGCCCGGCGCGGCCGTGGCGACCGCGGGCTCCTACGTCGTGTCGTACTGGGCCGACAAGTACGGTCAGGAGACCAACGGCTGGACGCTCCCCGCCGGCCAGACCCAGCGCAGCATCGTCTCGGGCGTCGGCGCCGGCCGGATCTCGGCCGTCGCCTCCGACACGAACTCGGCCGTCGGCGTGGGCAACAGCCCGAGCCGTACGGCGACCAGCGCCGCCTCGAGCGCCAAGGCGACGATGTGGACCGTCGTCCTCCAGGCCGACCAGGAGAGCGGCCCCAACGTCGCGCCGGTGGCCTCGTTCACCGCGAACTGCCCCACCGCCACCTGCACCGTCGACGCCTCGGCGTCCACCGACACCGCTCCGGGCACGATCACGTCGTACGCCTGGGACTTCGGCGACGGCGGCACCGGCACCGGCGTCAGCACCACGCACCCCTACACCACCAGCGGCAGCAAGACGATCACCCTGACCGTCACCGACAACCAGGGGCTGACCAACAGCACCACCCGGACCGTCAACGTCACCGTCGGTGGTGGGGGAGTCGGCAACCAGCCGGTGCCCGGCCACACGCACCTGGTGCCGAACACGCCGCGCAACAACACGCCGCGGATCAGCAACGGTGAGATCTGGGACATCGAGGTCGTGCCGCAGCTCAACCGGGTCTTCATCGCCGGTAACTTCACCTCGATCCAGAACACCGCGACCGGCAACACCACGAACTACAACCAGGCCAACCTGGCCAGCTACAACCTGACCACCGGTCTCGTGGACGCCAACTTCCGCCCGACCTTCAACGGCGGCGTCGCCGCGGTCGAGGCCTCGCCCGACGGCACCAAGCTGTTCGTCGGTGGCTCGTTCAACACCGTCAACGGCGTCGCCAAGCAGAAGGTGGCCAGCCTCAACCTGACCACGGGCGCCCCGCTGACGACCTTCGGCTTCACCAACAGCACCAACAACCAGGTGCAGTCGCTGGCGGCCACCAACTCCACGCTGTACGTCGGCGGTCGCTTCACCCGCATCAACGGCGTCCTCAAGACCGGCCTGGCCGCGGTGAACGCCGCGTCCGGCGCGGTCGACGCCAGCTTCAGCAACAACCTGTCCGGCGGCATCGGCGTCAACGGCCAGCTCGGCGTCCCCCAGCTGAAGCTGACCCACGACAACAGCAAGCTGCTCGTCGTGCACACCGGCCGCCAGATCGCCGGCCAGGACCGTCTCGGCGTCGGCCTCATCGACACCGCGACCAAGCAGCTCCTGCCCTTCCGCACCCGCCTCTGGGACAACAACCTGTCCCGGGTCGGCGGCGTGACCCGCATCTGCTGCGCCGACATCGCGCCCGACGACTCCTACTTCGTCGTCTCCAGCGGTTCGGGTGGCGACGCCCCGCCGATCAGCGACACGGCGGTGGCCTACCCGATCAACGCGACCTCGATCCAGGACGACGACGTCAGCGAGCTGTGGATCTCGCGCCACTTCGACTCGATCTACTCGCTGGCGATCACCGAGAACGCGGTCTACGTCGGTGGCCACTTCCAGTTCATCGAGTCGCCCCAGTCCTGCACCACCGAGCCCTGCTACCCGGGTCTCGAGAACGTGGGCTACGGCACCGGCCAGGGCCTCGCGGGCTACGGCCTGGGCGACACCGTCGTCCGACGCGACCACATCGCCGCCCTCAGCCCGACCAGCGGACGGGCGCTCGAGTGGAACCCGACCGGTGGCTCGAACTCCTTCGAGGGCAACAAGGCGATGGAGGCCACCTCCCGCGGTCTGTTCATCGGTGGTGACGGCATGTTCCAGGGCGGTGTCCGCACCGGCCGGGTGGCCTTCTACGACTTCAACACCGAGACCTTCCCGGCGGCGAAGCCCGACACCGTGATCGACACCCCGATCGAAGGTCGCGTGATCGCCAACAACGCGCCGTACACCTTCTCCGGCACCGCGTCGGTCAACACCGGCACGGTCGGCCGGGTCCAGGTCTCCATCCGCGACCGCGACTCAGGTCAGTACC